>Ga0123354_10017125_pt1 | contig 11352 bp, 12 predicted proteins | sample TergutLab28metaG_2_FD_97872 | JGI IMG/M metagenome (GOLD analysis project Ga0123354, IMG submission 97872) | Labiotermes labralis P4 segment gut microbial communities from Petit-Saut dam, French Guiana - Lab288 P4 | ecosystem: Host-associated > Arthropoda: Insects > Digestive system > Gut ... | reverse complement strand
TGGTGTTTTGTGTGTTTTGTTGTTATTGGGGTGACGTAGGTGGGGTGGTGGGGGGGGGGGTGGGTGGTGGGTTGAAACTTTGTCTCTTACAATCGGAGGAGGTGGTACACTGAGGGCGTTCGAGATCAAGGCTGGTAGAAGAATATTTAGTACCAAGAGTGAAGAAGGAAACAGGAGACTGGATGAAGTGGCGTAAGGGGGAACTTCATAGTCAGAGATTACTCGGTTCCTGAAATTAAAGGAGATAAGTTGTAGCTGGCATGGGACAGAATTGCATACAATTTTGGCAGGAAAACCAGAAGGAAAGAGGCTACTTTTAAGGCCTAGGGGCAGGTGGGAGGAAAATATTGAAATTGATTTTAAAGATGCAGGGTGGGAAAGTGTAGAGTTGATTTGTCTGACGCAGCATATGGACCCGGTGCGGTTTCTTTTGAATGCCATACATATGATCCTTCGTGTATGATAAAATGTAGGGCGTTTTTTTGACTCGGTGTGGAACTGTTAGCTTCTCAAGAGGACTTTACTCAGTGGAGTTAGTCGGTCGGTTATTTATGAAAAAGTGGTTTAGAACAGTAACTGCTGGTATAATTTTTAATGACTGTGATGGTCTTCGGGTTGCATAATTAGAGGTAATTTACTTAACTGCTGGAAGGAAGACCCATTCTTCCTCGTAGGATTGCTTATCATATCGGTACTGCACTGTCAGGATACGGCACATCCGTTATGGCGGGGGACAAGGAAGACCTTTTGGTCTGGCAGTAGAAACGTTTCAGCAAGACGACATTGTGATTTCTCTTACGACGTATCGCTTAATGTCACACTAGCTAACGTGTGTCGGATGTTTATTGGACCGTGCATCATTGTGATACTTGAATAATAGAAAACCAACACAAGTTGTGCTTCAACCGGCAGCCCGGATACCATCCTAGCCCAACCGCACCCTAAATCCAACACACACCAATCCAAGAACAATACAGCCAATGTGGTGGTTCAACAATATAGACGCAAACTCCTGAAGATGGACATATTAATGCCCGAAACATGATGAGTATCTAAGAAGTAAAGTAAATATAACAAGTGACATTAGTTGGTTATTTATTCTTCAACAAGCTAACGTGTGTTTGTTGTCATTGGACACATTGCGACTTAAAAAACCGACTATGCACGCATTTATATTTTGTGTGTATTTATATTACACTCTGTCCCCTAAGCTGAATTTTAAGTCTGGTAACTCATTTTGCTGACCTTGCTGTTGAAATGTATCTGTCGTTCTCCTTGAAGATGACCTTTGATGGCTGAGACACTTCGGAGTGTCACAGTGTTAATAAAGTGGTGTGAATAATATGTGTGCATTAGTCGGTTTTTTTAATGTGAAATAGTGATATTAGTGCACGGACGTGAACAAGATGAAGTTCTGAAGAATAAAAAAACCAACTAGATGCCACATGATATTTTATTGTACCTCTTATAGGCTCAGCATGTTTCGAGCACTACTATGCCCATCATCAGGAGCTCGCTTGAGCTTGAGCTTGAGCTTGAGCCTGCAACCCGGACACCACTCCAGCCTAACTGCACCTCATCACCACCTACATACAGCAGACCAAGAACGAAACGACCAATGTGGTAAACAACATCCTAGTCGCGAGCTCCTGGTGATGGGCGTAGTAATGCTCGAAACATGTTGAGCCTGTAAGAAGTACAATAAAATATCAAGTGGTATCTAGTTGGTTTTGTGATTCTACAGTTATCACAATGATGCACGGTCCAATAAACATAAGAAACAGAAGATAAAGTTCATTGCACATGTGGAAAACCAAAATACAACTAGGGAATGTACTCCATAGAGCAAAGCCCTTTTTTATTTGAAAAGCTAATGTTCGATTACTTATCCCCCCATTACGTAATCCGATGGTTCATTGCTACTGTCACAAGGTCTCGTCATTGAGCCCAACCCTTTGGCAGACGAATGCAGTCAAAGATCTGTCACGATCCATTTAAATATTATCCTCCAACATATGCCCGGATTTTCGAAGATATGTCTTTCTTTGCGGGCATGCGGTGGCGCGTTTGGTTGAGACGCTGCGCTACAAGCCGAAAGGACGCGGGTTCGATTTCCGATGTTGGAGTTGGAATTTTTCATAGACATTATCCTTCCAGCCGCACTATGGCCCTGGGTTGGACTCAGCCTGTAACAGAAATGTGTGCCAGGAATATCTTCTGGGGGGGGGGGTAAAGTCGGCAGGTGCGTAGGGCTGATAACTTTACCACTATCGTGTGTCGACTGTCTTGAAATTTGGGGGCCTCAGCAGCCTGGAAACCTCAGGGCCTGTCGATGCCTGATCAGGGATTGCTTTACCTTTTCCATCTTTCTTTAGGTTCTTCCAGCTGAAACGTTTTATGCACTTATGTTTCCCTCCATGCGAATTAATGCTTCACCAATCTTTTGCTCCTTATTTTGAATTTCTTTCTGACCTCTTATCCCTGCCTCCGTCTTTTTTTCCCAATATTCTCATTTTCCTGTTCTGAACACCTTGAGTTGGTGCTGTCCCTATTAGGGCGAGAAACTAGACTTTACACTGACACAAAATCGCAGATAAAATTACAGTTTTGTGTTTGATCTTTACGTTTTTAGACAGGAGTTTGGGATTGCAGATTCTTTTTTGTTGTTTGGACTTCGCGTTGCGCAGTACATACCAATACTTCGCAATGATAGTTTTGATTCAAATCGCAACTATCAAACGGGATGAACGTAGCGATAGTACGGCAGAATACCGGGGTGCTGATAAGTCCTTAGCCCGACCAGGAAGGAAACAAGCTTGGAAGCATGTCAGGGACGCGCGCGATTTCAACAACATCGAGACGCGAGCTGTCATCAATTTTTTTTTTATGAAGGGCAAGGAGCCGAAGGAAATTCACACCATTCTGACAGAAACATTAGCTTATTTCCTTCCTGTTCAGGCTAAGGACTTATCAGTACCCCTGTACGTTGTTTACACGCAATGAATACGCAGCTATGACATGGGATATTAGAGGCGTTAGCAGTAGGGCTTAGCGTCTTACGTACTGTGGCGCTTTGCATTGTGGCGGATACTTAACGACATTTCGGAGAGGAAAGAATTGCCCGGTGATTGTTCTCCGTCCGTCAACACCAGCACTCCGCCGACTGCTTTTTTCCGTGTAACTCACGGGCGTGGAAATTTTCCAGAATTCTAGGAGCCACATTAAAATTCTAGAGGTCAGAAGGGTGACATGAAACAAGTTCGGTATTGCGGACCAACAGATATTAGGTGCCACCGTACAAAATTTGTACTTGGCGCACGGGATTTCTGCACCATTTTTGTAAGGGCCTTCTAAAAACCTCACAGATCTGCTGACCTGAAGGTGCCATGTAGCGTTTGCTGAGACGGCGGGAAACCTGCATTCCTGTACGCTGCATGGTCACGCATTTGATTACACGCATTTAACGCCATCCGCGAAAGCCTGAAAACTCTACGTAAGGTAACGTTGCCCCCTACACCCGCCGTGAAGGCATGGGGGGGGAGGGGGGAGGGAGATGTATTTTTTTTCCCATGGCGCAGCAGCTCTTTATAGTGGGCCAGGGCCTTCTCAGTATTGAGGCTTCATCATCACACTCAGACGCACCACACTCGGTAGGACTCCTCTGGACGAGTGTTCAGCCCGACCCAGAGACCTCTACCTGGCAACATAACATTCACAAGAGGCAGACTTCAATGCCCCCGGCAGGATTCGAACCCTAAATACCAGTAAGCGCGTGGCTGCAGACCTACGCCGTATAGTGTGGATGCTTGGCTCCATTTATTTTAAACCTCGACATTAGATGGAGCTGAATGGTAAGTTTAACGTCCTGGCCGCTTTACCCTAGGGAAAAGTACCCCCTTTACCAATTGAATATGAGGCTAGGTGGGCCCTATAGCCACCGGTTTGGACTTTTTGTTAAGTGATAAATCTCCTGCTTCTGTCGGGATTCGAACCCAGTTTTCTCGGCTGTCCGTCTGAGGACTCTAATTTCTGTTGTGAAATCACCACAAATTTTTGTGAGGGGGGAATAGGTTTATGTCCTTACTGCGAGATGTGCTGACGCCCAAATTGATACGTAAAAATAAAGTGGCGTAGAAATGGTTACAACTCACGGCGGGCAGGTTTCGATAAGATTTTGTCATCCTCTTGACCGTCAGATGGTGAAGAGTCCTGTAAATGTGTGATTGTGCTATGGCCTCACTTCTTGGGGCTGATCGATATACATGCCTGCCCTGAATCAGATAAGTGGCAGAACTCGGTAAATGGAGAGGTCATTTCATTGGAAACTATCTTTACAGTGCAGCAACGAAAGACGCGTGCATGCATCGATATCTACGAACTCTATTTTCGAACGCCATGAGAACTTGGCTGCCGTAGACCTCGAGGTCGTGAGAATCGATCACTTGGTTTATAAACAAGGCTCTTTACAACTGCAGAGCTTATTCTGCAGCTAAGGGGCTTGTGTCATTGAGGGCGGATAGGTAACGGGTTGTGGAGTGGGGGGTTCTGGTCTGTTTCATGACGCTGTTCCTCCATTGGCGTAGCTAGCTAAATTATTGTGAAATTTTCGTTTTAAAGGTAAAGGCAAATTTCACGCTAGAACAGGCCACGAAGGCCCAGGGCGGGCGTAGATGCATAGCTGTACTCTCTCCTTAACCTCGGCCCTAGATGGGGCGAGTGGTGAACTCCACGCCTCGGTCGCATTACCCCGAGGAAAGAACCGGTACCCATAGTATAGGAGGCTGGGTGGGCCCCAGGGCCGGTCTGGACAGGTGCGGTAAATCTCGTCCCCACCGGGCTTCCGTTCCCCGGACCGTCCAGCCCGTAGCAAGTCGTTATACCGACTGAGCTATACCGGCCCCGAAATTTTCGTATTACGTATGTAATTTGTAAATGCGGTTGCGGGCCTCATAAAAATCTGGCGGGCCGTGAGTTGGTTCTGCTTGCTCTGAGGTAAATGTAGAGAGTGCACAAAGGATGAAAGTAGGCCGTAGGACTATTCGGTGCGACGCATGACCTGACTGTTGTAGTCACGTTATAGGTTAGGGATCGTTTCGCCCAGTTTTTCATGGGACAATCCCGGGTTTTTTGGGCTTTAAATATCTCTGTCCCGGTGTCCCGGCGGTTTCCAGTTAATAAAAATACAGTATATGTGACAAAGTATCCTAACACATTAGCTTCTCATAGTGGGAGGAAACATTTACAGGAGTAGGGCAGCCATCAACTGGCCTCTAACAGAAAGAAATAGGAGATGTGTATGCATGTGATTATGCTTACTTATTTACTTACTTACTTATTTACTTACTCCATGGTGCAGAGTTCTTCGTGAGAAGTTAACTGGTTCCAAGCCAGTCAAGAAATTCCCCGCATTTTACGGAACACAAAGGTTCATTACCTCACTCACAAGTGCCCGCCACCTGTCCCTATCCTGAGCCAGCTCGATCCAGTCTACACCCCTACATCCCACTTCCTGAAGATCTATCTTAATATTGTCCTCCCATCTACGCCTGGGTCTCCGAAATGGTCTTTTTCCTTCAGGTTTCCCCACCAAAACCCTGTATACGCCCCTCCTCCCCACGCCCCGCCCATCTCATTCTTCTCGATTTTATCACCCGAAAAATATTGGGTGAGGAGTACAGATCATTAGGCTCCTCCTTATGTAGTTTTCTCCACTTCCCTGTCACCTCGTCCCTCTTAGGCCCAAATATTCTACTCAACACCCTATTCTCAAACACCCTCAGAGAACGGGTGATTGTAGATTTAGTATTAGTCGTCCCGTGCCTTGTGATTACAATCACCCACATACAGCTAAAAAACCAGACAATTTACATAAAATCACTTATCACCCATACACATTAACTGTCCAGCGTGTTCCAGTGATAATTCGCCATGGAGACATCAGTTAACGGTACGCCCCTGCACCGGACACACACTACAGCGACTTGATCATTTTGTATGGAAAACTTCGACACTAGCTTTTTCCACGCAGGTTACCATATACAGTTTAAACGGTAGCACATCAATGAATTTTATTCAAGAATATGTCTGTGTTAATTTTGTGTTATTTTGTATTAATGTCGCCCGGAGGATGGCGATGTATCGCCGATAAATGTAGGAGGGTTCGTGTTTATGGATGATTGGTGATTTTATGCAAAGTATGTGTACTTGTGTGTGAATGATTACCGTTTGCATTTAGTCTGAACTGAGATTGGGAAGGACGGGGAACGGATATGTAATGGAGATCAGCAAGTACACTGAGTGTGTGAGTTTGTGTATTATTATTATTATTATTATTATCATCATCTTTGGCATCACCTTTATGCAGGGTATTTACAATTATATACCTGCAACAAACCATGTTTCTAGGGTACATTCTATTGCATCTGCCGTGTATTTGCAATTTGTGCTACGTGTAATGTTATTTCGCCCGTGAAGTATGTTTTGTACTTTTACTTTAGCACTTCTGCAGTATGCGTTCAGTGCCCAATATGGCTGTTGTTTATACGTGTAGTTACTTAATTTCATGCTTTCCTGGTATGTTGTCCATGTAATGTCTGAGTGATTTTGAAATGGTTCCAGGCCCCCTATTATTATTATTATTATTGTTTTGTCTTTGTCGTAATTTTTATCTGAGATACCTGGTTGCCAGTAATATGAATAAACTACTGTGCTGCTCCGTTGCGTGATCGGTTAAACGTTTTGTCCTCTGCTACTCCCTTTTCGGCACCTAAATGTTTTGGGGTTTAAAAAATGGTGTCCCTGATCATGGGACAACACGAAACGAATGCGGGATCATGTACGTCTGCACTATAGGCTTCGAACCCGCTTTACCAGGGTGTACGTGACCTGGAACACGGGGGACAGCGTTGATTGCTCGCAACAGTTACGCTATCTGCTGCCGAATCATCACACAAAACGTAGCCGACCATGGAGTTACTCTGGGTAACAAGGGTAAGAGTCAAGTGACGCAAGAGGCTGATGTCAGGAGCAGAGTGCTTATTGCTAGACGAATTGTGACGCAGCTAAGCGGGGTACAGTTTGAAGTGTTTAGAATGTGGTTGCCTTACCAAGCACGTGACGCATAACGAGGCGGCTGAGGAATGCGTAATGCATGTATGCAACACTGAGAATGCCTGCTAATTGCAGTGAATTTCCAAACGTGTTCTTTGCATGTTAAGCGTTATCTCCGACGTCTCGATGTTCATTTATTGCAGATGCAAGTCTGTAGGACTGTGAAATGTGTGGCTTCTTTAACGACGTCAGTATCGCAGTCTGTATTGCGCTGAATTGTTTGACTGATTACTAAATAATGACTTACAAGTGGCGTGGAAGAAAGTGGTTGTGACGTAAGTAATGCAGTGCGTCGTAATTTTCCTGGAGGTGACTGAAGAAAATGGCGAAATTTGACTAGCGGCATAGTGTTGCGGGCTAGATTCGAACCTGGCACCTGTCGAATAGTAGCCATTACCGGGCTAATCTCGCTGCGTCAGACTAAGAAGTTGTTTCTTGTATTTGAGTAAATATTCCTTGGATCAAGAAATACCTTCTGCAGATACTGACGAGATATGTACTGCATTTTAAGTTATGTAGCTACCGATTTGTAAACGTAATCTTGTTTCTTTTAGAACTGGGGCCGGAATAGCGTGGTTGGTATAGTAAGCAGCTACGGTAGAAGGTCTGAGTTTCGAATCCCCGGCACGGACAAGAGATTTTTCTCTTCGAAAACCGTACAGACCGGCTCTGGGGCACACCCAGCCTCTTATTCAGTGGGTAATGGGTTTACCTCCTGGGGCATGAAGTTAACCACTCACCCCCATCTAGTGCTGAGGTCAAGAATGAGTGGAGCTGCACCTCTGCTCCCCTTATACACCTTTATGGCGTGGACAGGGGCATTTTTACCTGTACCTTTTAATGATGACGATTTGAGATTAATGAAAAGTAGGGTGTATGATTAATGAGCGTGCAGCAAAACAAAACAATTTCCTAATGGACGTCCCGTTTCCAATTACAACTGAAATTCGTCACATACTTTCGGAGACGAGTTATGCGAACCGATGGGCGAAGGAGCACATTCTCACCTCTTTACGTTCGTTTATTATACTTTGTGGTTAGCTCTCATATAGAGCCGTTGCCTGCTGGAGTCGTGGATATACGAGGTCTCTTTATAATCCGTTCTAATCGTGACTGATGTAGGGCCTAATTTGTGAAAGTTGAAGAACCAAAGGAGAGAAGTAAGTAATGTGACTTTTTTTCCGGATCTCTGATCTCACTCTGAGGTAACGACATAGAATGAGGGTGTTCGGGAACAGGGTACTGAAGGGGGTGTTTGGAATGAACAGGGAGGAGGCAGTAGGAGGCTGGAGAAAATTACATATTGAGGAGCTTAGTAATTTGTACTATTGAGATGACAAAATGAAGTAGGATAGGACTTAGCAGGCTGGGGAGATAGGAGAAGGTTATGTAATGTTTTTGTAACAATGCCAGAAGAAGAGATCTGGGGGGTAGATGGTACGATAGTATTAAAACAGTCTTATACAAAATGGCGCATGAAACGGTAGCCCGGTCTTAGTGAAAATGACAGTAAGAATTTTATTGGTAATAAAAGAACAACAAATGTATTGCATTTGAAAGGTTAGTTTGTTGTTATTAGAGGATGTTAGTCCGTGGGGTTCCCGGCCGCCCATGGGGCCACCGTGATGGCGTGCTCTAAAACTGGGGCGGTTCTTATCCGTTCTTATCCGTTCTCCACTCTGTTTTTGCAGAATGCTGGGATTTGGGCTTGATTAATTTGGATCGTGATAAGGACCACTAAAGGTGACATCTGAACACGGCAGTGAACCTTCGAATTCCATCAAAAGAGGGGAATTTCTTGACTTCCTCAACAGGGACTCCTCCTTGTGCATTTAGTCACAGGTTCAATTTATGAATTTATATAAATTGAATTCTTGCATCGTGCACGGCACGTACAGTACTAAAGTTAGTTATAGGTATTCGAACATGGTGTTGAGGAGAATATTTGGACCTAGGAGGGACGAGGTAACCGGGGGAATGGAGGAGATTGCATAACGAGGAGCTAAATGATTTGTAACCCCTCACCCAATATTGTGCGGGTGATAAGATCGAGAAGAATGAGATGGGCTGGGCATGTGGCGCGTATGGGTGAGGGTAGGGGGTGTATAGGGTCTTGGTGGGGAAACCGGAGGGAAAGAAACCACTGTGGAGACCTAGGCGTAGATGGGTGGATAATATTAGGACGGATCTTCAGGAGGTGGGATATGGGTATATGGACTGGATTGAACTGGCCCATGATAGAGACAGGTGGCGGAGGCTTGTGCGTGCGGTAATGAACCTTCGGGTTCCGTGAAATGCGGAGAATTTCTTTACTAGCTGCAAACCGGTTAGCTTCTCAAGAAGGATTCTGCACCATGGAGTAAGTAAGTATAGGTATTCTAACACTGATATTAAACAGGTCTATAAAATGCTGACCTTGTGACCAGGATGCGTATTTATTGATAAGGGTATTAATTCCTTCTTGTTTTGTGCGCTAATTAGGCACATTCCCATTATATAACCCTCTAAATAGTTAAAGAAAGTGAAAGTACATGTTTTACCCAGTGGTGCTTTGGTGGAAGGATGTTGACAGGGGAAAGCCGAAGTATTCGGAGGAAAGCCTGTCCATTGCTGCTTCGTCCACCACTAATCTCATACGGACCGATCTGGGGTATTTAAAGATGAAAATTAATAGTTTGATACTTAAAGATTCATTTGGAACCGCGCAGCTTCCTCCGACTCCGTCAGTTATAACAAGACAGGCAATGTAGGTATAGCGTAACATTGAGGCGCGTTCGTGCAACCATTGTTGTGGTGGAAGTGCAATGAGTATTACACAACCTGAGTGTATGTATTTGTGGCCTTAGGTATCCAGCATGCAACGCGCAAACGCCATATTGTCATCTGTGGTCCGCCCCGCTCTACACAATTTTTCCACATTATTTCATAAACGGCACGATTTTCGAAAAAAAAAATGCGGAACGCAAAACGCGTGTTTTGATTTACTGTGCAACTTTGTCTGAAATATTTCTCATTCTAAGAAGAAACGAGCGAGATATGATAAAAATATAAATTGGCCTTCATGTAAAGTACCCTGTATTCTTGTCCGATTTTAATGAAACTTGAATTTTCTCGACAGATTTTCGAAAAATCATCAGATATCAAATTTCGTGAAAATCCGTCCAGTGGTGGCCAAGTTGGTTCCATGCGGACGGACAGATGGACAGACAGGACGAAGCTAATAGTCGCTTTTTGCAATTTTGCGAACGCGCCTAAACAGCAGTCAGTGAACTGTGTATTGGGAAATAATTGATGTTTGTTCTGAGATCCACACAGAACATATGAATGCGCTCTGGGAAGAACGTAGAATTTCTAGATGTTAAATCTGGAGACACCTAACGGAGCCTTTGGCTTTTAAAGGATTAATATTTATGTGATGAGTTTCAAGTTCATATTTACAGGTATGTGCCTGTTAACAACAGGTTCTTTTGTGGTTCACACAGTCCTTATATCATTCGTACAATCTACGATGTGTAGTTTATCATACATTATGTATTCTGTGTCTTCTTGTTGCCTGTCCGTATAATAATCCCTTTCCTCCTCCTCCTCCTCTTCGAAGGTTTGGTTTTCTTCCCTTGATCTTCCCATTCAGATTTTGTGTTATGCTAAAATTTAACCACGTGTTCTAATTCTCTAGTCTTGGTGCAGCCAGCTATTTTCTCTGTATCCTCATTTATATTTAACCTCTCGGTCTCGGTGCGACTGCGTTGCTGGCGTTTAGGTGCTCCTTTCGGTTCGCTTTGAAGGGGGTCCATTCCACTGGGGTAAAAATGAAGATATAAAGCGCGTAGGTGAAGTGGAGGTAAAACCCCACACATTTTACTCGGTAATGTTGCTAAATATATGTGGGTGATTATTTTGAAGCTTTGGCCGCTTTACCGCAGGAGTAGGAATGCGTGAAAAGGCGATTGGTAGGACCACAGAGGTAATTGGTGCGGGTATCGAATTTATACCGTTTAGCCCACAGCTTGTCCTTTTGATGACGGGGTTATTACTGCTGATAGAACAAACATGGTGAGACAAATAGAAATGCTTTCTTCCCCCCACCTTTCCTGGGTTTTAGATAGGTAAAGGAAACAACGGACCGCCTCTGTGGTCTAGTGGTCAGAGTTTCTGGCTACAGGTACAGAGGTCCCGGGTTCGATCCCCGGCGCTACCAGATTTTCTGAGTAGTAGTGGGTCTGGAACGGGGTCCACTCAGCC
>Ga0123354_10017123_pt1 | contig 11353 bp, 5 predicted proteins | sample TergutLab28metaG_2_FD_97872 | JGI IMG/M metagenome (GOLD analysis project Ga0123354, IMG submission 97872) | Labiotermes labralis P4 segment gut microbial communities from Petit-Saut dam, French Guiana - Lab288 P4 | ecosystem: Host-associated > Arthropoda: Insects > Digestive system > Gut ... | reverse complement strand
TGTTCCCGCCTAATTTTGAGATGTGTATATATTTGTTTGTTTGTGTGTGTATGTGTGTGTGCGGGGGATTGGGTTGGGGGGGGGGGGGGGGGTTATTGAACATAAAATGTGTGCTTTGATTTCTCTACGACTTTTGTCTACAACATCTCTCATTCTACAAAGAATTAAGTGAGATTTTATTATCATAAATGTACATGCTCTTCATGTAAAGTGCCCATTATTCTTGTTAGATTTTAACGAGTTTCAAATAATATTCCAATATAAAATTTCACAAAAATCTGTTCAGTGGGAGCCAAGTTCTTCCAAGCAGACGGACAGACAGACACGATAAAGCTAATAGTCGCTATTTGCAATTTTGAAAATGCATCTATGTGTCTAAAAAATGTACTGCAGCAGCAGCAGCAAGCAGACATCGCATTTTACTTGTTAGGTGGTACAGGAGCTATGAGCCCAGCAGACACCACTTATTGGTAGGATGTAACATTTGATATAAATCTGGCACCAGCAGCAAAAAGATATACCATCCCTGACCACAGGATACATCATCTTCGTGGATCTGCAGACATAAACATCAAATAGCGCTGAGCCCTCAGAAGTGGAGAATATGTAGTCTTCTTTCTTCAACATGTCAATCAAGACCTTTACTTTCAGCTCTTATGATACTCTTGGTATGAAATGAAAGGAAGATGAAAATATAGATAATGTACATGATTACACAATGAGCTGCTTCTGAAAGTATTCTCAGTAATGAAGAACCTCACTCTACTTGGTTGTGAGCTATTGGACATAATGATACATAATATACACTGTACAATAGTTCTGCACTATACAAAATACTATAAGATTACTGTCACACGAAACTGAGTGATCATTGTCAAGGACTTCCCCCACCAGAAACATAGAGAAATTTCTGAACATATTGGAAGTGTAATTTTTTTCATGAAAAGGCACAAGTCTAAGGTTCTTATGATACACTACTGCAGAACTTTTGAAGGAGCTTACACAACATAACTTGCTCTTTGGGTTTGGCGATGGTCACTCATCGTGTGGGTCAGCTGTCTGGTTGTGAAAACACTTAAGCGTTCGATTCTTTGAGGTCCTGCAGCTGTGCCAGCTGGTGAGGTTCAAGTTCATCAGGGATGTTGTTCTCACCGATTGCACTGCCTGCAAATGTCTTGGGCAGCTCTGAGGGTTGGCTCTGCGAATCCTCGGCTGTGCTGGGTCCAGTGTATGTGTCCTCATCACTACAAGTGCTGCTGCCGATTGGGAATGGAGCCGAGTCTGTTGGGTCATCCAGCTCCTCTATGACCTCAGCCACTGTTACTTCTTCAGACAATGATGGCTGGTCATTGTCTTCTGTCTGCTCTGATACTTGTACATCCTCTTCTGTGGGTGGAGGAGGAAATGGCTGGTCTGGTTCTTCCACCATAGGGGTTGCAGCAGTGATGACAATTTGTGCTACACCAAGACCAAAACTATCATCTTGGTGGGCTGGTGGATCAGGTTTGTCACACTCTGTATCAACTGCTGATTGTAACGGTTCCTCAACTGGTGGGATGACCTGCAATAGTTCACTCTGTTACGAGGCCTGCAAACTGAATTTTATTTTCAGTTCAGAACAACAAACAGCTGAAAAAACCTGGCAAAACAAGTCATTCGCAAATGGTGCAAGAGGAAACAGCAGTTTGTAAACCAGGACAATAGTGATAATGTGCCTGTTATTCTAACATGGTGGGACTGTCTAAATCAGCTAAAAATCTGATTCAATTGAGGACAAACATGTGTTAGGCAATACCACTTTTTTTTAACTCGGTTATCAATTTTACGGTTTACAGTCCTCCTCTTTTTGTTTCTACCAGACTGACTTCATACATCTTAGAATAATGTAGCTCCCACTGCTCATTGGCTGATATCTTTTAGTTACTACCAACTACACTGCTTCTTTTGAACCTCCCATGAACATTCGTGTATAAACTATGGTTGAATTTGCCTTAACCCATCAATTACAATTGTGTAACATAAAGCAACAAATGCACACTTTTTAAATTAATGTTTTAATCCAATTCTTGACATCTTCTACATGTTTCAAACACCCAATGTTCATCATCAGGAAGATCATTTGTACATGCATTTGTGTATGTTATGTTTTTGATACTGAAATTACAATAAAGCTATACAAGATATCTAAGTGTGAAATGCTAAGTTCTTAATATATCAATAAAAGAATAAAATATGGTAGATTTTTATCTGTGATATATTTTTTTTTTGCATGTACAAAAATGGTCTTCCTGATGATGAATACTTGATGCTCGAAACATGCAAAAGATGCCATGAATTGAATTAAAACATTAATTTAAAAAGTGTGTATTTGTTGGTTTAAGTTACATAATTGTGTCACAATGCACAATAAAAAAAAACCATAAAAATCCATCAACTATACTGAGGTTTATATTCCAAATGCTACCCAGAAGAGAGGAGTTTTAAATCTAAAATGCACTCACTAACATGTGGTGCAATTAAGGGTTAATGGGAATATAAGTCACCTCTAATCATAACTTTACAATGTTCAGTACAAATGTTTGTGACAGTGCAGCATAACAATGACAATGACCATTATTGTGACAAATGTGTATTGTCTTGCACGTTTTTAAACCCAGAATTTTGGAAGATGGATCTATTTCTGTTATCAGCTATTAAGGGTCATATTTGGGCCCCTTAGAAAAAGCTGGTATCAACTACTAGTCCCATTTGGGACCCAACCCATACCTGCAGATGGAAATAGATTGTTTCTACAACACTGATTTAAAAAAAAAAATGAAGAAGTATGTCCACAACAATAGTCATTCTTATAATAAAACCAACCAGATGCACCAATTTCTCAAATTTATTTTTGGAATAAAACTCCACATATTTCAGACAGTTCCTCTGTCCATCATCAGCAGTTTTCCACTGTACACGCAGCAATGGTTTATGTCATACAGCTTGCGAGCAGGATCAGGATGGAGTTCTGTCCTGATCCTGCCCGCAAGCTGTCAGCAAACCTGTATGACATATACCATTGCTGTGTGTATGGTGGAAAACTCCTGATGATGGACAGAGGAACTGTCTGAAACATGTAGAGTTTTATTACAAAAATAAATTTGAGAAATTAGTGCATCTAGTTCGTTTTATTATAAGAATTTTTCACAATGCACGGTCACCTGAATGTAAAAAAAAAATAGTCATATTTCTTAGGACAATGGTTTTGTAAGTTGCATAGAACATTACCTCCTGGTCCTCATCTTCAATTGCGAGGGTGGGGCATTCATCCACTGGGACGGCAGCCGGTACAAGAAACAACATGTTATGAAACAACCACAGTGCAGAAGACTCCTCCTTCTGAGCTCATACAATCTTATTTCCAATTTCATTTTAACATTCACTGAATTACATGTAGATACTTTCACTCTGAACAACATAATGCTGTAGCAATATCTGTCAGGTGCCTGTACCTGTAATGGCAGGTGCAGCATCTTCCTGAAACTGGCTGTCGTACTGCTGATGCTGCCCCCGACTCAGCTGCATGTCAAATCCTGCCTCAGCCATAGATGGATCAGGTGTCTGTGAATCTCCTGTAGTGAATAAGACACAGTTAAGTTGGTTGATGTGCTCACGGTGCACTTGAGTGCACAGTGTATTCATGCTGTAACTAACATCATAGTAGATGGACTTGCTTCAGAAACTGGTGGTTATTCAGCTGTTGAAGAAATTCCACACATTTATGGCAATATGCCACTGCAAGACACCTCCAATTCAATTGTTACCTTATTCCTGATATCAAATTTTTTAAAGTTTCCAGTGGTTCACAAAGTTGTTACAGATGCAGGAGGTAAGTTGCGGCTCTGAACCTCTCTTCATAAGAACGCTCTGTACCCTCCTTTCAGAAACAGTGTCTGAGGCACTTTGTAACTGTTACACATTGGTGAGGAGGAAATGTTACTATCAGGATTTAGGTGAAGAGAATATAAATTTAGTTTTTAGACCTTAAGGATTCAACTGTAAAGGGTTCTGAAGTCGATCTATTAAACCCTGCATCACCAGCTTTCTAGACTGTGCCCACTGTCTCATACTTAAAAAAGAAGATGCTGCAGGAACTGAACCTGTTTCTATAGTCAGATGAAGAGGTGGAGAAGAAGGCCTACCTACTGAGATGGGTCTATTAGAAACAGCCACTCTGAGTCACTGGTCCACTAAGCCTCTAAACCAGAATCCCACTCAACCAGCAGCTCACTGCAACATGTTGCCTGCGACACAGTGTTATGTTGGCCGTGGAGATATTTGAAATGCGACGTCTTGTAACCCTTTCTCTGGCAAAGCCGAAACACAATCTGAATTTGAATTTACTTACATTCTATGAATCCAAAACATGTTAATACCTTGGATATAAAACAAGCCAAGAAAATATTACATATATACATTGTTAGTACAACAAAATTAGCTTAAAATTGATTTAGCTTCATTATCTTTCTCTATTTACATTCAAGTATCTGCCTATAGAGTAGAAAGAACGAGCAGGTAAACAATTCCTAGGGCTCACTTAAATTGTTGAGGGTTACCATTAAATGTGTTGTACCTTGTGGGAGACAAACACTACATGACAATATCTGAAAGTTATATTTTTGTCTAGTATTTATGTTACAAACATCAAAATCAGAAATTATGAGGTGTGTCTTTATGGAGATATACATTATACCAAAACCTGCTTTGTGAAAATGTGCTCAAAGAGAGATAAACCATAGCCTGGACTGTGAATTGCATTTCTTATATATATTCTTCCATTATTATCAGTACATTTTTATTTCACAAGATGTACATAAAATACACAGGTAAATTTACAGGTATAATATGTATTGTTATCCAGTCTTCATTTTGTACAAGGATCTCAGATTGCTCAATTATTATACCAACCACTGCACATATATAAAATTTTACACATTAAAACATTAAAAACGCTCCGACATGTTTCGGTCCTAGGACCATCATCAGGGAGCTATATCGTCCTGCAGGGCACTGTCCGCAACATAACATTACACAACATGGCATGCTGCCTCAACACCCAACTTGTACAACGAAATTAATGTGACTTTAGCAAGGACGATATGGCTCCCTGATGATGGTCTTAGGACAGAAACATGTCAGAGCGTTTTTAATGTTTTAATGTGTAAATTTTATAAATCTTATATATGTGCAGTGGTTGGTACATTAATTGAGTAACTCGACAACATGCACGGTGTAATAATGAAAACAGATCTCAAATTGCTTGCATGCACACCAAATTTTGCTGAAGCTGCCTGAACTACATAAAAGGTCGAGCAAGTCTGCTCTGAACAATACATTTCAAACAACAAATCACACCTGCTGTAGATTTTCAGTGGTTATTACAGTAATTATAACACAAAACTCTCAAGCATCTGTAAAAATATTTTCTACATATGCAGAGGGTGGACAGTACAAACTGTAAACGAGATGAGTGTTACTGATCACACTAACCAAATAAACGCACTACTTAGAAAACTGTTACACACGTTTTGGTGATGGCTGCTCAGCGAGAGGTGTGGGTTGTGTAATGATGACCTGCTGGGGAGCCAATAGAAATGTAGGCACATCGGGTGGCGTGAACACAGGTGGAGCTGATCCTGGAGTCTCATCTTCTTCCTGTAAAAATGGCACAGGTCAGTCTCAACTCCACTCCAGGACAGAATACATATGAGGTACACTCGAATTCTTTGATGTTTCAAGAATCATATACAGTCAAAACCATTTGTTCATTGCTGTTTGTGGTGGTATGCTGAGGGTGGTAGTACATAAAACTACTGAATAATAGCCAATTTCTGTTTGCAGACTCTTATGGGCACTAATTGAAGATGGGTTTGTTGTATGTCAAGACATTTACGGATACTATAAGAGGGACTGAAACATTTCTTCCACTAACTGACAGGAGTACTCATGAATGTACCACAGACACAAGAGCAGAGGTGATAAAAGTGGAAAACAGAAGGATTCTGTGATTTACTCTCTTTTCCTAGTATTCTCAAAATAATCAGAGCAATGAGTTGCAATGGAATGGGCATTTAGCGCAGCTGGGGTAAACAAGAAATGACGACAAAATTTGTGTTGAGAGGTTTCTCATAATAGCTAGTTTGTAAGATAACGAATGAGGCAGGAGGGGGGAAAACACTGTGTTCTCTATTAAGGAATTAATTAGACCCATAAAAATGAAGTACTATTGTGGGATTTTGTGTTATTAATTTAATTTCCATTGCACATATTACCTGAGATATCAACATCCACTACAAAGGCCACAACTGAGCTGCAGTGATGGATCTAAGCAATACAGGGGCCCTGTAAAGTGATATGGATTCAACTGGCTTGTGACTGGAGGGTATTCTTTTGGAAGACTGTATGTAATACAAATTACCTGAGGTGTGAGAGGTTCACCATCTTCACGACACTCCTCAACAACCAGTGAAGGGAAGAGACCAGTGTGTCCATCCATTTCACCCTCCCACCAACCATCATCCACTCCATGTACCACTTTTCTCAACACCCTGATCACTTTGCCCTCAGTGAAAGAGAGTTCCTCTGGACACGTTGCCTCGTAGTCATACAAAGCAAGACAGTAGCTTTCCAAGCCTGTGCACCAACAACATACATTTTCTGTGTAGATTACCGGGGTTCAAATGTATGCCACAAAATACTGCATATGTCTACATCTTGTGTATGCTCGTATGTACACGGGGAACGGCTTATCTGTGACGGGATGAACTTTGAAAAGCTCAACACTGGAACTTTTCTTTCAACAGTCAAAGATGGAGAGTCCACTACAATCTCTTACAATTCTACTATCACATCTTTAAACTACTGAAAATGATAACTGAGTCAGATGATGAAAGTTTCAGTTACAACTGTTATATATCATAAATGATCAGTCTAAATCAAATTAAATTTTCCTGACAACTAACACCACAGACTAATTTTTATCAAACTTTATTCAATCCCAGTTTTGGTTTTGAAAGATATGAACACATTCTGAGAAACACGTTTTCATTCTGCATGTTACAGAAAACAATAATTTCCAGGACAAATTTATTTTGCCCACTTGCACTTGAAAAAATGTATCAAACCTACCACACGCCACTCTGGCTACACTGCACACCTAACAGTGGAAATGACTCTGAGTATTTGATCATTAAATTCAGTTGCACAATTCACTCTCATTACATATGAAATGTTCATGCCAGGAACTGAATCATGCTTGTTTCATCCAGCCTGCAGCCTAGTCACTATGCTGACTTAGTTATCCTGGCTCCATAAAAATATTTAGTGACACTTTGAAAAAGAAGGCACTATAATCCTCTGAAATGCCAGCAACCTCTACATGACTCCGCGTGACTGCACAGACGACTTAATTTTCATCAACACTGCTGTAAGAACCTCAGATCTTGCATCGAAATAGTGATAGAGGCATTCCATATGCGATTTGTTAAGGACGAAGTGGCATTGGGACAGTTTCTCTCTGATTGTTTCAGGTTTACCGTGTCGGTATCATCTGATCAATGCTCCACTTTCATTAATTCATCTAGCACTGATGCTATATAACCTTAGGAACTGACAGTGTCATTAATTATCTTCTCTGTAGATATTTTGTAGCATTAAAAGCCAGAATGGTTGTGGGAAAAAGAAGGAAAACTAACTCCTTAAATTATATGATTACAGATTTCAAGAGGAGGTGGGATAGCATAGTCAATGCAGTGGCTAGGCCACAGGTTTGATGATCTGGGGTCTGAATTCCAGTAGGGGCAAGAGATCATTCTCTGTTCCAAGATGTTCAGGCCAACTCCGGGGTCCAACCAGCCTCCTTTCAAAGTGTACTAGGGTTCTTTGCTGGAAGTAAAGCAGCCAGGAGGTGAGGTTAACCACTCACCTCCATCAAGAGCCAAGGTTAAGAATGTGCGGTGCAGCTGTAACCCTACTCCCACTGTATGCCTTCCGGCCATGAACAGGAACAACTGTACCTTTACCTTTTAATCATTTCAAATCCAAATGGATTTGAATTATGTCACAGTTTCAAAGGAACTGTAATGACTATTTCTGGGGCATAAGAGTGTGTTCTGTCACTTGTTTTATGTTTATCTTGTTGTTATTCTAATTCTGCAATAACACAGTGTAACACCATGATGCATCTCAGTCTATAAAAGTTTATTCTCATTTAAATAATGTCATATCAAACTGCATAATAAATGGTACACAGGCTTATATATCTTGCATATATATCTAAAATTATTCAATAATACAGCTGTGCATGTTATGACTTTCTGATTGTCATATTAGTGCTCAGTGGACTAGATTTAGTCAAAATCATCTTTTCCTGTGAATGTTATAAAAAAAATGATGAATGAAAAAGTTGTTCTGCTGTGTAATGTCATACACACAACCTTGCTTCTTAGAATAAAACCAAAGAGATACACTAATTTATCAAATTTATTTTTGGAATAGAACTCTACATGTTTCGGACAGGTTTTCTGTCCATCATCAGGTGTCTAGTACTGTACATACAGCAACAGGTATATGTCATACAGGTTATGCTGACTGCTTGCTAGCAGCATCCCACTAGCAAGCAGTCAGCATAACCTGTATGACATATACCTGTTGCTGTATGTACAGTACTAGACACCTGATGATGGACAGATAACCTGTCCAAAACATGTAGAGTTCTATTCCAAAAATAAATTTGAGAAATTAGTGCATCTCATTGGTTTTATTACAAGAATGTATCATGATGCATGGTCCTCTGAATGTCAAACACATCCTTGCATTAAATCATATTTGTTCAAATAAATATCAAACAATGTAGCACTTCTTATCACAGATATAAAGAATCATTCTGGAACAGCACCAGTAGCAATGCTCAGAAACATGAAGGACTATTGCATGTTCACTCTTTGCATTAATCCATTCCCATCCAGATTTACAGACTAACAGAATCCAATATAAATAAAACACAATTCACTAAATGCAATGGATATTCAGATGCATGATATATATTATGTTAAGCAAAACACCATACAGGCTACAGGGGATGGAGGTGGGACTCCATGCATTCCTAATCTCAGTATTATGTGAAAGTATGTACTGATAGTCAGCTGCACTGATGAACTGCTATATCCACAGAAAGTCACCAGTACGAATTAGAGAGGAGGCCAGGATGGTCTCAAGGGATGGCATGAATGTCGGAGAAGGGGGGGTTCCCGATCTAGCAACACCCCCCCCCCTCCCCCATCCCAAAATAAAACTCGTGATTCTTTAACAAGTAGAGAGTAATGTTACTAACTGAGATTAAATACTTGCACACAGCAGACATTCTTTGTATTTTTGTCAGTGCCCATATTTCAGTGCTCGATGTGAATGCTCCTATGTTCACCATTTTCAATAAAATCTGATTATTATTACCTGATGTGTACCAAACAATTGTAAATGAATTATAAAAACCAGCAATCAATAAAGCACATGTTACCATCTTGCTGAACAAGTGGCTGTTCTTGCGTCTTCTCTCCCTCCTGTTCGTCCACTGTATAGTCCACAGAACTGAATGAGATCTGTGAGACGAGCTGATAACTAGAGCCTCCTCCTTGTTCAGTCTGGTCATCATGGTCCACATCCAGATAGTTATGTGGCACATATCCCTCCTCCCCACGGTAGTTGCGAGCCCGTAGCCAGCCATCGCCGTCACCTTCACCCACAACTTCCAACTGTTCGTTCTCCACAATGCTGAGTTCATCTGGGTTCTGTGCCTAGAAACACAACGCACCTCATCAGCCTCCGCTGCTCTCCTCATCCGTATAGATGTATGCAGCTGGAGACTTACCGTGTAATTGTAGAGTGCTATGCACTTGTATATCTGACCCGGCTCGATCATTATGTTGACAGTTGGCGGTGGTTGTACAACGTCTACTTCCCCTTCAAGTGCTCCAGTAATTGCATCCCCCTCTTCAGGACCCCAGTCTACTTGCGTGGGGTCATCCCAGCCAGCCGTCAGCTGTTCCAGCCTCTGCCGTTCCTGCTCCACCATTGCTGCCATCATGACAAATGACAAAAATATTTGTTCAATAAAAATTCTTCATTTAAGCACATAATTATTACAGTAAAGGTACTACTTCATAGTCCCTAAACATCCTGCGAACACAATGGCAGCAGACCATAACGGTCTATTAAAAAAAATTTTTATCGCAAAAGCTACAATTGATGCTCAACAAGTAAGGTTCCTTAGGTGATAAAAGCTATATGATAAGCCCTTAGCATAATGATGTAATTTTTCCCATCTTGGGACAAGTTTAAGAATTCCATCATGGTTGGAAATGGACTCTTGCATTGGCAACCATTCATGTACAGCCACTTTCACTTCCTCATTACTGTGGAATGTCCCTCACATCAGTGAGCGGTAAGACAATGTGCTGCTTAAACAGCCACTAGAAAATGAGCTCCATATCAATCTTTTCTGGACTGAGGGTTCTTTTTTACAATAAAAAAGTATCTGCAGAGGTACATGCATGTCTGTTACCTAACTTAACCTACCCCAAAATAAAACATTTTACAGGATGTTTATGTAGGTCTGTCACATGGAAAGGATTAAGACTGATGCTTGTAAATGTGGTGCCACACAGTATTGGTAGATGGCGGCCAACGTTTGAAAGGAACACAGTGTTCTACCCATCTATATCATGTTACTGCACAGTAGACTGCTGTCATAATATTCGCCAGTGACACATCAACGTATCTCACACAGCTGTCTGAGTAGTGACAATGTCATAAAGTACACATAAAACTTATACATATAGTTAAATATTCCTCCATACACCAATCAATCATAACATTACCAGCAACCAAAGCTGCAACACACTTTGCCATGCACATCTTTCTGTCTTTAAGGAAAACTGATGAGTGGACTTTCATGAAATTTTATAATACTGATTTTTTATAGAAATTTGTAAAACTTTCATATTTGGGTTTAAATTGGACACCAGTAACAGTCAATTTGCGTGCAGATGGACATGCATTACTGTGCACCTTCAGCACAACTCAATTAGTATGAACAGGGTGTAAAATATGTTTCCAAAAAAGTTGTAGGGAAAAATTAAATACACACATGATGCCTGAACTAACTGCTTCACAAGCCTTATAACTTTCAAAATCATCAAACAAATATGCATAAATCCACTAGACCCGTTACGCTATACACACATTTTGTAACTTTTTTGTATTATGCTGCATAATGTCGATAACTCAAACAAATATGCATAAATCCACTAGACCCGTT
>Ga0123354_10017119_pt1 | contig 11354 bp, 7 predicted proteins | sample TergutLab28metaG_2_FD_97872 | JGI IMG/M metagenome (GOLD analysis project Ga0123354, IMG submission 97872) | Labiotermes labralis P4 segment gut microbial communities from Petit-Saut dam, French Guiana - Lab288 P4 | ecosystem: Host-associated > Arthropoda: Insects > Digestive system > Gut ... | reverse complement strand
TTTTTTTGTGTGTTTTATGTGCGTTGGTGTTTTGGTTGTTTTTGGTGGTGGGTGGGGTGTGTGGTTTGGGGTGCGTGGGGGCGGGGTTGGTTGGGGGGGGGGTGGGGGGGGGGGGGGGGGTTCTTGGTGCTGCCGGGATTTGAGAACGGATTTTAATTAGGAATAGTTATAAGTAAATGCTCCTAACTTTCCTGTGATGAAGCACCATTAACTTATGATATGTAGATGTCAAGACATTTTGAACGGTCCCAACCCCCGTCAGCCTGATCTTAATGCGGATATTCCACCGTAACTATTGTTATGGTGGCCTACGTTGCGTCCCAGAGACAGTGTAGGCAAATTACGAAGATAATATCCCTCTTCTTACCAGAAAACGAAATCCGGTCTTGTACGGAAATAAACAATCCGTTTTCTGATTTAGCTGTAGTTAGGGGAAAGCGAACGGTAAGCCGTCAATACGTCACTGCTGTTGCTTATGAATTCAGTGGTTCATGTAGACATTGTTCTTTAGTGTAAGCGCCCTCTGCTGTTGTCCTGTTACGCCTCGCTCTTCTCCTGATCGTCAAAAGCGCCTGATAGCTCCATTGAGTCTTTACACATGCGTGTATGGGTGGATTGGCCACCGTCAGTTGTGTGATTAGCTGCGCGACCGATGATTTGAGTTTGTTTCCGGATTAGTGCAGACCTTTCCTCGTCGCCCTTCTGTCAACGTCTCTTGTGCCTATGGAACATTCTACCCAGTAGAACAAATTGCTAATTCCCGAGGGATAAGATGGCCACAGCCTGAAGTCTGCAAGTCACTTTTACCTTGTGTCGTGGTATAGTCTGTGTGAAGGTCAGCTATAAGTCCTCCTATGTTCCTACACCCTGTATGGTGCTTGGACAGCTTTACATTTTGAGACGAGTAAGCAAAATTTGAAAAACGAACTTAACTTCGTCATGTCTGTCCGTCCTTCTGTCTGTCCGAATGCAACAACTCGGCAACCAACAGACGAATTTTGATTAAATTTGATATTTGTGCATTTTTCGAAAATCTGTCGAGAAAGTACCAGTTTGTTAAGATCTGACAAGAGTAACGGTTACTTTACATGAATACTTATGTACATTTATACCTGCTGGATTCTTCTTAGAATGAGAAATGTTTCAGACAAACGTTGTAGTGAAAATAAAAGACGCACATTTTATATTCAATGTTTATTCGCGTAACCATTTTTGCTGTGGAAATGCAATAAGTATTACATATTCTGAGTGTGTGTTTGTAAATTTTTTTTATCCAACACGCAAAGCGCATGCGCCGTTTCATATTGTCATCTGCTATCTGTCTGGCTGTTCCACATTTTTCCACATTACCTCATAAAAAGGCACGATTTTCGGGGGGTTGGGGGGAGAGAACATCAAATACTTGTTTTGATTTTTTCTATATCTTTTGTGTGAAACATTTTCAGAATTTCGCGAACACACCTAAAAGACGTCTGAGCAATAGTTTCGATTTTAACCCTTACCCAGCTAACGTGGAAAATACGGTGAGCCCGTAATAATACCAGCAATTAGCAAATGTAATTTAACTCCGCATTTAAAGGGTTAATAGCTGTGTTACGCCGGTTCGCAACCCTAATCATTTTACTGGCACTTCTCCATCGATTTATCTTCGGACACGTGTTAACTCTGTACGACGACCACTAGGTACACACCACTATGTTGATGACAATGGATTCGAATTGTGTTGAAATCCTGACGCAGTATTATTGCTAGTAATGTCCGGGACATCTGAAAACCGGTACAAGGGTCAGAGGTCTCAGCTTGTATAGATTGCGTCACAAGCTGGCGGCATGGAAAGTAAGGTACAGTTATAAAGTTTTACCGACTCCGCCACTTCGTAGAACTGTCAGTGAGTTATGGCTTCTCGCAACTGCAATTTATCGACATTATCACAAGTTACACGATTAATCGATTAAGTCTTTATTGTCCCATTTGCCCTTTTTTTTCCGTGTTTTCGTTTCAGAAGCATAATCTTGACGCCATTTTGCCTCATGATTATAATTTTCACTTGCAGATTGGGTCCCTGTTCCTTATCTCTTCTTACGTGTGAGCTTCAAACATGTCTTTTACTCGTACGGAAAGAGGCAAATTGAACCCATTTAGAAACATTCCCTGGAGAAGATCTTTACCTTAGAGAGGAAGACAGAGAAAATTCTATAAAGAGGTGCTTCATAATTTATGCTTTTCATCAAATAATTCTACACTGTGACGCAGTTTTTTGAGTCACCGCGCTTCAAGCCGGAATGTCGTGGGTTCGATTTCCGATAGTGTAATTAGAATTTTTCATTGGTATAATCCTTCCGGTCGCACTATGTCCCTGGGGTCGACCCAGCCTCTAACAGAAATGAGTACCAGGAATATTTCCTGGGGGGTAAAGGCGGCCGGTGTGTAAGGCTGACAACCTTACCACCTTCATGTGCCGATTGTCTTGATGTCTGGGAGCCTCAACCTCCTGAAATCCTCTGGGCCTGTCCAGGCTCATAATGGGAGTTGCTTTACCTCTAACTTTACCAAATAATACTGCGAATGCTCTAGGGGCTGGACTGTACATGGTTCAATTCAAGGTAGGAGAAAGTTATTTCTCTAGTCTCAAAAGTATCCTGTCCGGCTCTGGGGCACACCCAGCCTCGTATTGAAAGTGCATCTGGAATCTTTCCCAGAGGTTGTAGCGGCCGGAGCGTGAGTTTGACCTCTCCCATCTATTGCGAGGTAACGAATGAGTGACTCTGTACTACTACTCACCTTAGGCCCTTATGTCATGGGCGGGGAAATCTTGACATCCTTCACTTCGCTACTGCATTTAGTTTCTATAGTAGGCGGTAGACTACTAACTTTCAACTGAATTACAGTGAAAGATTCAGGCCGTACCGCGCAGTAAACACTCTCCCTCTCGGTTATATAACCAATCGCTTAATGCTGAGTGGGGAAATAACTGCTGTTTGTTCTGAGACCAATGTAAATGCAACTTGTTGCTGTTAAAGTGGTATGACATAGGGATGAAAGAGACTGCGTCGTGCTAGGGGAAGATCTGAACTAGGATCAGGTGGAGAGATATTTTTTCGGATAGTTCGCAGGGGAACAGGATGTGTGAATGCAGGTCTTGTCACAGTTACTCAGAATTAGTTCTTATTTTCGACTCTTGGGAACAAGCACATGAAATTTCGATTTTAACAACATTTGATGAATTTCGTTACGAAACTACAGGCTCACGGTTTTGTGAGAAAATACAACTCTTAATTATTAATTAACAAAACTACTATCAAATGGGGGACCGCGGTAGCTCAGTGGTTAAGGTGCTGTGCTACAAATCGGAAGTTCACTCTTTCGATCCCAGCTGGTGTCAGTGAATTTTTCATTGACATAAAGTCCTTCCGATCGCACTATGGCCCTGGGGTCGACCCAGCCTCTAACAGAAATGAGTACCAGGAGTATTTCCTGGGGGTAAAGGCAGTCGGTGCGTAAGGCTGACAACCTTACCACCATACTGTGCCGTTGTCACGAAATCTGGGAACCTTAACTTCCTGGAATCCTCTGGGCCCCCCCCTCCCCCGGCCCTGTATTGGGACTGATTTTTTTACTATAAAATGTAATTATATATATTGTATAACAATATATTGTTAAAATTAATCTACACGTTTCGGCCCCAGACAGTAAAATACGTTATTATTACACACATATATTTAGTGTGATATCTAAATTTTACGTGTTTTATTTGCAATTATTCATTGCATTGAAAACTTTTCATTATCTTAGCTAAATTTGTTTTTAGTTTTTTTTTGTGGGGGGGGGGAAGAGTTTAACCGTTCCTTTTCAGAAAATTTTAGTATTCCCCTTTACCCTATTGCTCTATCCCATATTCCATGTGGCTTTTTTTTCAAGACTTTTCCCATCGATATCCTACACTAATTTCCCATCTTTACACATTTTACAGCTGCGTGTTCGACCCAGTTTAATTAACAGTTCAACTAAACAGAACTAACAGCACTAGGTAACGCGATCAATTACGAGCCTCAACATTACGCAGGACATTGCCAGAAAATAACATTCTCGGATCATCCCTTTTAAATACGCGTAATTTCTGTAGCATGCTTTTTGTAACACCCGTTATTTAAATTTTCCTGTCAAAGTAACAAGCCCCTTGTCACAGCCATACATATACCAGACAAATTTGTTAATTCTCATTGGTAAGAAATGTGCTGATTTTGATGGTAGCACTGTCAGTTTATAAACCGAACAATAATTTGTATTTTAATTTCAGTTTTCTTAATTTTACTGCCAACACTATATTTAGCATTTTTTGTTACGTACGTGGGACGGGTAGCTCAGTCGGTATAGTGACTGATTACGGGCTGGAGGGTCCGGGATCGAATCCCGTTCGGGACGAGATTTTCCGCCCCTCCAGACCGGCCCTGGGGCTCATCCAGCCTCCTGTACAATGAGTACCGGGTCTTTTCCGGGGTATAGGTGGCCGGAGCGTGGGCTGACCCCCCACCCCACATCTAGTGCCGAGGTCCTAGAAAGAGTATATCTGTACTTCTACTCATCCTAAGGACCTTCGTGGCCTATAAAAGGGCTGTAGCCTACATATTACGTCTCACAGCACTATTTTCCCCGCATTCTAAATGAGCAGAAACCCAGATAGAACGTAGAAAAGTCTCTTTCTACAGTCATAGCACTTCGCAGTCTCTCTAGGGATATATCCGTAGCCTCGTCAAAGCTAATTTTCAGGGTAGCTCTATCTAATGCTTCTTGTTTCATATTCCTTATTTACTCTTTTCCTTTATGGCCATACATTAGCTGCTTACGTCTTCTTCCTTCCGGTCTCTTCCCAGTAACGTGTTTTAGAAGGGAGTTACTACCAATATGTCACCAGTCAAGTTAGCCTGTCTTTCTTATATTCAGCGGTGACGTCAGTCCATAGCCGCAAGTTACACCGCTACTGCATTTACTTTCTATAGTAGGCGGTAGACTAACTTTAAACTGAATTACAGTGAAAGATTCAGTCCGTACCGCGCAGTAAACACTCTCCCTCTCGGTTATATAACCAATCCCTTAATGCTGAGTGGGGAAATAGCTGCTGTTTCTTCTGAGACAAAAGTAAATGCACTCTGCTAGTGGAACGTAGAATTTTTTTAGTTAGACCTGGTGTTTACATGCAGTAACTACAGTGCCTTAAGGGGTGAAATATTTTGTCGAAACGAGTACGTCGGTCGGAGCGGTGTCATTTCTGGCCTGTATTCTAGGTGTAAAGCTAAAGGTAAAATGCACCATTGTACAGGCACTGAGGCTCTGTACAAGCCGTACAGCCCATAGGGGGAGTAGAGGAATAGCTCTACTCTTTCTTGTCCACGGCACTAGAAGGGGGTGTGGGGTCAGCGTCACGCCCTGTCGCTCTTTCCCCCCGGAAAAGACCCGGTACCCATTGTATAGGAGGCTGGGTCGGACGCAAGGCCGGTCTAGACAAGTGCGGAAAATCTCGTCCCCACCGGGATTCGATCCCCGGACCGTCCAGCACGTAGCCAGTCGCTATACCGACTACGCTACACGGCTCACATTCGAAGTATACCCAGTCCTTATTTCATCAGCATCACGACTGTGCTCTATGCGAATATTCATTTTTCTCGCAGTTTGTTTCAGTCATTCTCAGTAACTTTCGGCATGGTATCTCATATTAAGCTACGATCACTTCTTGTCACTCCTTTCCCCAATTAACTGTTCGCTGTCTGGCACTCATTCGACACTTTGCGTTCTGAATTACCGACACTGTCGTTAAATCTAATAATGAGAATTTTTTTTAATTCCATTATGACCTTGCTTTTGGAAGGAGCCAGTGGTAGACCGCTTCTGTCATGACGTGTAACGATACTGGATAAAAGATTCCAGACTGAAATAATGTTTACCGTCATAGGAATTCCTTGGGGTCGTGTTGTCCAAGTGCCCATGTACTGGAATGATAGATGGACTCAGAGTAGATGTCATGTCTTGTGTTTGTTATGACTGGTTTAGTGTAGGTGCGGAGACGACAGTTGGAACAGCTACCGGCTGGGTCCTCACCGACAGATGTACACTCCCAGACATACATAACATCACTCAGAGTTTCGGCTGCCAATTCGTACATCGTGATACCTCCTGTGCCCTCCGACGATGAACCCCGACAAATGTTACATAACAAACAAACAATTTGACATCTTTGAAGTTTTAACTTATGAACGTCGATAATTCACCGAAATTCTTTTGTTCCTTCTTCTTTAATTGAGTTAGAGGGACAATTCCTGCACAATAGACGTGGGTTCAAGACCTGGTGTCTATGTTTAGTTGGATCCTTTGGAGTTGTGCGTAATATTTGCGGAATTTGGATGAGGAAAATAGTTGTCGACTAAATTAATTTAGCAAAAAAAATTTTTTTAAAACTTAAGCAATATTTGAAATATTATAAATGACGGCAGGATGTCAGAATTACCTTCCTGTTTAAGTGTTTAGGCGCGTCATGTACAAGTAATTAGACGGATTGGCGGGAGTTGAAGTTCGATTTACTCTGACACGTGGCCTTCACAAAGATATAAGACATAGATTTGTAGATAATAAGAACTTCATTCTTCATCCACCTGCCTCTGAAGATGGAACTGATAGAGGGTTCCGAAACGTCGGCTATTAGAACTCAGACGCCGGGGAATTACCCAAAAGAAAACATATTACATATAGAACACGGCGAAAGCTTAAAATCAAGAATAAGAACTTCGTAACGAAGCTACATAGCTACATTGCGCTACGACACATTTCTTGTATATCGTCTAATTGGTCTTATGTTTCTTGGTCTTTAACTTAATTTGTCTTCTTCATGTTAGCTGACGGTTTTGTAAAGAACTAATTCAGGGGCTATCAAAGTCTTGCGGCGTGTGACGCCGGCAGTCCGGTATACAGCAGACACGGAACATCCCCCGTGAAAATCTCAAATACCAGTTAAAATACACTCAAACCCGGATTGAGGACCACTCTTTGTACTCTGCGACTTGTGGCACTGCGTGAAAGGTGGTGGCAAATCGGCAAATCGAAGTGCTGTGTGAACAGGGAATTCCTCTCCACAGATGTCTATAGACGCTGAGTGAGAGTGGCGCTATATCGAAGTGGAGGTATATATGTCGGAGCTTGACCTCATATAGTGCAAATACGAATGTAAATATTGCTGTGTTTACCTTTAATATGGGGACTGCGGTAGTACAGTGGCTAAGGTGCTGTGCTACAAATCGGAACGCCGCTGGTTCGATCCCAGCCGGTGTCAGTGGATTTTTCATTGACATAAAATCTCTCCGATCGCACTATGGCCCTGAGGTCGACTCAGCCTCTAACAGAAATGACTACCAGGAATATTTCCTGGGGGTAAAGGCGGCCGGTGCGTAAGACTGACAACCTACCACCATCCTGTGCCGTTGTCACGAAATCTGGGAACCTTAACTTCCTGGAACCCTCTGGGCCTGACCAGGCCTGTAATGGGACTGCTTTACCTTTATCATCTCTATCTTTATTCTATGACTTTTGTATTTTAGTAACAACTTTAAATATATTTTATGACATATTGAATATTAGAAACATCTCTAATTTCTTTTTGTGAAAAATCGCTAATCTCAATTTGTGACATTTTGGGTATTAGAAAAATAGGAAACTTCATTTAATAGTATTTTGGATATTAGAAACATCTCTAACTTCATTTTATGACTTTTGGATATTAGAAACATCTCTGACTTCTTTTTTTGACGTTTTGCTGACCGTGCATCTCAGTATATTTATCTCAGCAATTAACCAACTTGATGCACAAAATTTTTTTGTGCTCGAAACACGTAGAGGCATGAAATAAACTTATTGTAAAACAAAAATTTTTTGTATCAAGTTGTTTAATTACTGAGAAAAATAAATCTTTAACTTCATTTCATGACTTTTGTATATTAGAACCATCTCTAAATTCACTATATGACTTTTGGCTATTAGAAACATCTCTGACTTCATTTTATAATATTTTGTATATTAGAAACTTCTCTAAATTTATTTTATGACATTGTGGATATTAGAATCATCTCTAACTTCATATTATGACTTTTCGTACGTAAGAAACATCTTTAAATTCGTTTTGTGGCATTTTGGGTGTAAGGAATATCTATGGATTTATTTCATGTCATTTTGGATATTAGAAATACCTCAAACTTCATATTATGACATTTTAGTTTGTAGTTCAAATTTTATGATAAATTCTATTGATTTTCGTTTTTTTATTCTACGTTTTTAATTATTACTCTATTGTTAATAATATCCATTGTATTATTAGAAGGTTGATTGTGAAGGAGTGGCCTATTCCGAAGCTCTTTTCCCCCTGCACCTGCATTCTTCTCCTGATGTTTGTCAAATGTATTAACGGAATATGCAACAAAAAGTGGAAACGAAAGTATGAAGTTCATCTGTTGTGTTTACATGGACTGTATTGATAGTTGCCTTTAATATTATGTGCTGTTTAGAGAGACTGTCAGTTGCTAAGGCCATATTGAGTCGGTGATAGATGAACAAATGATTATTGATCATTGGTGGAATGACACTGACAGGGGCAATCCTGTTCCAGTCGCACTTTGACTGTCACGAACTCCATACGGGTCGACTTTGGATGAAACTCGCCCTTCTGACATGAGAGGCCGGAGATTAGCCACCCGATCCGGCACCTTCCTCCAAAATATCTGTAACTGTTTGCTTTTCGACGCGGCAGATGCGTTGGTTTTTCATAACTTCTAATTTCTGCTATTTTTTCGTGTGTATGACGTTTGTTTAGTTTCTAGGCATCGCAACCGCACTGTAGTGTAGTTATACCGTCAATTGTAAACATTAATTTAGAATCTTTCCTTGTCCTAATTTTAATACGTTTTTAATATTATCACGCATGCATTTACAATAGAACAAATGACGAAGATGGCGTTGGAAGCTGAAGATTGCTCCAAAACCTCGCTACGGGTACACCAAAATTTACAACACAGCCTGGAATACATAATATTTAGAAAATGTGTTTTTTTATTAAATTAATTGATTAGATCAAGAAATTCAGCACAGCAATAAAATGTTAGAGTGAATATGAAAACAATTTCGCAGCTGCGGTACCGTAGTCTGGAGAGATATCAGGTTATGGGCTGGAGTGTCTGGAGTTCGAATCTTGGAAGGGAAATGTAATTATACAAATATAATAAGGAGCTATTGCACCTTAATCTTAACACCCAAAAAAAGCAGTCAACTAACAATACAAATCAAATAAGGTCCATGAATTGAATCCATATCTTGAGAAACCAGAACCCACTAAAGAACAACATTTCACTACCATCCCTAACATAAAAGCAACCACATGCAGTAATTTCTCAAATTTACTTTTGGGATGAAACTATATGTTTCGGACAGTTCCTCTGTCCATCATCAGGAGTTTTTCACTGTACACACAGCAGTGGTATATGTTATACAGTTAGAGTTTTATTCCAAAAGGAAATTTGAGAAATTGGTGCATCTGGTTGGTTTTATTATAGGAATATTTCACGATGCACGGTCACCTGAACGTCAAATTTCACTACCAACAGCCTGTTATTCGTACTAATGGAAGAGTAAGTAATATAAACTATTAACTCCCTTAAAATCGGGAAATCAAAGTCAATAATAACATTCCGTGAACTCTGATACACAACGTAGACTGCGTTTGAAATGTGATGGCACACGCTCAGAAACCAGATTTCTTCTTCCGGCGAAACGGACCAGTCCATTTAAATCGGCTGGGGGCCTCTGTTCAGTCGACTATTGGCAGCCGAGTTGTGCGCATCAGCGGTAGTAATGCTGGAAACACCATGTTCCGAGGTAGTGTGAAGGGTACTGGCTACCCACTTCATTCGCCAGTTTCCCCTTCACTTCCCCTCCCGCGCGTCACCGTGTGCCATCACATTTCAACTGGGGTCTGCGAAAAACGACGCAGAAACAGACTCCAAGGCCATAGACAGCAACGTTTTTCATGGGTATCGGTGTTCTTTCCCAGTGAGAAAGCGTCCATCTAGCGCCAAGGTTTCAGTATAAGTGGGGATACTGCCACTATACGCCTTCCTGGCATAGACAGGGACAATTTCACCGTTTTTACGAAAACCATCAACAACGACGTTTGATGAATGTGATTTTTGGGGAAACATATCGCTGCATTTGGGGAGTGGTTTGTATAAATCCAATTGATGGTTTTGGCGAAGCTTGTACGGAGTAATTAATTATAGATGTTACTACGTTTTATGACGAAGATGAAATCCGTTACGCAAACGTTGTTAATCCAGTTTGTTCCGGGAATTCGCCGCCAGATTTCGCTCCTTGTGAAGCTGGCGCATGGGGGATTCCCCGCAGTAACCGCTATCTGCTGCTGTTACGTTCGAGGGACTGAAAGCGATTATTTAAATCTGACCCGAAATAACTATACACCGCAGGCTGATGCGCGTTGCTACGATTTTCATAACAGGTTTTTCTTCATTTAATCTACGACTCTCCTAACAATAACGCAGCATCCATGGTTTTTACAGTGCTGTGCTTTACCATTTCCCAACCAGTGTATTATTTTTTATTTTGTGATTATTCAAAAGTATATTTGTTTTTTTTAACCAACGTTTTTTCTATTATTTTTCAAATATGTATTGGATTTCGATTCACGTTTACCAGAACGTTATTTTACTAAATTGAAATAAAATTCTTACTTCTCCAGTAAAGAAATTTTCAGTTTGGGCGGTTTGTATTCATGACTGCGTCCTTATTCACGGTATCCAGTCTGTAGGCATATCTAGAGACGGACTGCAAGTTAGACAAACAACTCGAACCGCGATTTTCTTGTTTATTTGCCTACAGGTTATCTGTAGGTCGGGATAGCTGAGGTCGTTTAGTGACTAGGTTATGGATTGTGTGTTCGAGGGATTATTCGTTTCCTGCAAGAGCAACGGATTTATACTTCCACCAGAGCACGCGCTGCGGTTTTGGTGCTCACCCAGCCTCTATTCAGTGGGCGCCACGGGATTTTTTTCCCTGGAGCAAAGCGGCTGGATCCTGAAGCTCACCGTCAACTACCTATCTACTGTTGAATTTATGGATGTTAAAAATAGTAAAGATGGGCTGGACATGTGGCGCCAATGGGTGAGGAGAGGGGGGTGTATAAGGTGTTGGTGGGGAAACCGGAGGGAAAGAGACCACTGGGGAGACCTAGGCGTAGATGGGTGGATAATATTAGGATGGATCTCCAGTAGGTGGGATGTGGGTATATGGACTGGATTGGGCTGGCCCAG
>Ga0123354_10017117_pt1 | contig 11354 bp, 9 predicted proteins | sample TergutLab28metaG_2_FD_97872 | JGI IMG/M metagenome (GOLD analysis project Ga0123354, IMG submission 97872) | Labiotermes labralis P4 segment gut microbial communities from Petit-Saut dam, French Guiana - Lab288 P4 | ecosystem: Host-associated > Arthropoda: Insects > Digestive system > Gut ... | reverse complement strand
ATGTACATGAAGATACATTTTCAGAAATGGAAGCTGAAGAAATACCAAAAGAGATCTTAAACGCGATTCATTCTTTCAATGTAGAGTCCGATGAAGAATTTCTTGGATTTGAAGGAGATGAAGAGATGTCCGGTGACAGTGATTATGTACATGAAGATACATTTTCAGAAATGGAAGCTGAAGAAATACCAAAAGAGATCTTAAACGCGATTGATTCTTCCAATTTAGAGTCCGATGAAGAATTTCTTGGATTTGAAAAGTGTTATGTTTAATAAATAATGAGTTTACTTCTACCTTAGTTTTGTTATTACATTTCATTTACCTCTCATACCTTTCTAACGTACACCGCGCATGTTCATTTTTTACGAATTTAGACCTTTTTTGTATAGATAACGCGCGCTTTATCTATCGAAAAATGTGGTAACTGTTTTGTCATCTTCTTTCAAGGTCCACTTAGTATTCTTTTACATCCAGATTAATTAATAAAGAGACATTACACTCCTATTTATGTGTTCATTTTATTCACTGTAATGGAGGCATCAGAATGGCATTCTTCTCATATTTTACTTTAAATTTACTGAAGTTATGTGACTTGTTTTGTCTTTGGCCTACAGTTTTCAAGGCTTTTATTACATATGTGCTCACAAAAATTCCTTTCCTTTGTGATATGATATGTCACTACATGGCATCACACTACGGATGACACAGATTTTCAGCACCATGTTGAAAACCTGACATCTTGCACATTTTCTCATTCAGGCTATGGATAGCCCTAGCTGATATTAAAAAATCTTGATTGCTCCTTTCAGTACATTAGTGACTGTATAGTATAGTAATATAACAGTGAAAACCAATTTGTCTTTATATGCAAATTCTCTATTATATTAATTACATGAGTCAGAACTGATTACCAAAACCAGTCTTGTTTAGAAATGGCGATTACACCATTGTAGATAGATTAGCAATTGGATTTGGGGGCCTGTCAGCCCCAATGCACCTAGGTCTTAATAGATGGGCTCTTTGTGCCCTTACACTACAGTATATTTGGCATATGATATGCCTCTTAAATGTTTAATGACACATCAATTTTAGCTGATCATCAGGCAAGATGCATCCTCTTCTTGAATATGTTTGGATAATTTCAAATTTTGACATAAACAGTAACTGCCTATAACATATATATAATACATACAATATGCATAACATAACTAATATATCTTAACATTATTCATTCTGTGTATTGTGAATAAATCTTGCATTTACAAAACAAACATGCATATATCTAATATACACAAATACACAATTTATTTTTTAATCCTACATGTTTCGAATTTTGGTGTACAAACTCCCTGATGATGGCAGAGTTATGCCTACACAGGTAAGAGTAAACGAGCTTGTATTGTTGTGTAAGTTAGATGAGCATATGTTCAATCTTCAGGGATAAAACTTGAGTAAATTAAGATGGAAAATACATAAATGTCACAGTAACCACAAGACAGTTGAAGGCTTTCTGTCTAAATGCAAGCCTCGTCCTCCCATCATCACAAACAAGGCTGTCCTGAGCCAATGAAGTGTAACTATTCCATCTTTTCAGTTAGGAATACACTTTCCAAAATTTAGGCTAGTTTAAATTTTTTGGTGTGTTATCATTAGTGAATAAATAATATATTTGAACTGACCCTTGATTTCTCAATCACTCACACAAAACTCAGTTGCACTTCTGCTGTGAATAACCACTATTTGGTGTAATATGCTATTCCTAGAGTAAAGCTGATAAGGACGGTGGGCTGGACATATAGGCTAGAGACAACTGCCTAATGAGAATCTTTGTGATTAATACTTTGCACCAGTTAGTGGAGTAAGAAAACCAAACAGGTTAAGACAGCTGGAACATGTCACAAACACGCGGGGCACAACTGCATGCAGCGTTATGGTTGGGAAACCTGAACAAAAGGGATCACTGGGAAAAATCTAGGCTTAGATGGTATGGTAATATGAATGTTGATGTTCAAGAAATGTGGACTGGACTAAAATTGTTGTGGATACGGACAACTGGCAGACCCTTGTGAAAACATTATTGAACCTTTAGGTTCCATAAAGTGTGGGGAATTTCTTGACTGAAGCCCAATTAACCTTTTAAGAAGGATTCTGCTGCATGGGGTTGTTGTATGGGGATATGTCATACATGAAGAACAACAGGATTGCTTTTTAGGTACTGAAAATGGAAACTCATATAAATGAATTAATAAAATATAATAATTTATTCTAGTCAATAACACAACAATATATAGTGATCACTATATATTGTTGTGTTATTGACTGGAATAAATGATTATATTATTGCAATATACAACACAATGGATCCTATCAAAGAATTAATAAAGGTTTTCTGATGATGGCATATTCTAATAAACTTGGCTAGTGTTTGGACATTGCCCCCCCATCTAGGATGAAAATAAAATTCACCACCAGTCTTTCATATTCCAGTCCCAGCAAATTTGTGCCCTTAAACACCTAGAAAATGAGCGATGCCTAAAACATTAGTGTGGCCTATTAAAATAAATGGTTTGTGGGAGAACCATGACAAGTGGGGACAAAAGGAATGCTTATGACAGAACAGAGAAAAATGGATAAGTCTTTCTCCTAAGTTGCTGCATTCTCATGGAAATGTCAGCGGTCTACAATTATGTTCCACATTGCAGTAGTGTCTACATTCGTGCCATTAACTGTAGCTGTTCTTACTGTAAACGTACAAAAGCTTAGAACTGAATAAGGATTTTTTTTTGTAGAGGACATACTGATATGTTTATTAAAATCATATACAAAAAATAGTTTCTGGTTTCAGTCAACTTCCTTACCCCATGGAGCAGAATCCTTTGTGACAAGCTAACCAGTTCTCAGTTAGTCGAAAAATTCCCCACATTGTATGGAACCCGAAGGTTCATTACCGCATTCACAAGTGCCCGCAACCTGTCCCTATCCTGAGCCACATTGATCCAGTCCATGCCTCACATTCCACATTCTGAAGATCCATTTTAATATTATCCTCTCATCTACGCCTGGGTTTTCCAAGTGGTCTCTTTCCCTCAGGTTTCCCCACCAGAACCCTGTATACACCTCTCCTCTCCCCCATACGTGCTACATGCCCCGCCCACCTCATTCTTCTCGATTTTATTGATTGAACAATATTGGGTACAGCTCGTCATTATGTAGTTTTCTCCACTCCCCTCTTACTTTGTATTTCTTAGGCTCAAATATCTTCCTCAGCACCCTATTCTCAAACACCCTCAGCCTACATTCTTCCCTCAAATTCAGCAACCAGTTTTCACACCCATACAAGACAACAAGAAAAATAATACTTCTGTATATTTTAATCTTTATATTTTTGGATAGCAAACCGGAAGACAAAATATTCTGCACCGAATGATAACAAGTGTTCCCTGATTTCAGTCTGCTCTTAATTTATTCCTGAAAAGAATTTTGATCTGTTAAAGTTGTTCCTAAATATTTGAATTCTTCCAACCTCTCAAAGGAGCTACTATCAATTTTTATATTGTGACTTCTTCGTGCATTCTGATCTCCAGACATGACCATGTACTTAGTTTTTATCAGCATTCACTTCTAGACTAATCTCCTTACTACCGACTAAAAAAGCTACTGTATTTTTCTTTACAGTATGTATGCTTCCACCCAGTATATTAACATCATCAGCATAAACCTCAAGCTGATGTGTACCATTTAATTTCAAGCCATCCCGGTTTACTTGAACCATCCTAATGGCGTACTCTAAAGCAAAAGTTGAAAAGCAATGGTAATAAAGCATCTCTCTGTTTCAAACCATTCCTAACACGAAACATGTCAGACAGATGCTTGCCTACGTCGACTCTGCTATAGGTTTCATTAAGACATATTTTTATTAGCCTTACCAGTTTCATGGGGGTACCAAACTCTGTGAGAATATTTTACAAGACCTCCCTCATTACTAAATCATAAGCTTTCTTGAAGTCTGTACCTCTCTCAATATGTGATCAATCTGGATGTGTCCCTTCCCATCAGGAGAGGTCCAGGTGTACTTATGAAGGTTTCGGTGTGGGAACATTGTGCTCTTAACAACCAGAGATTTTGATGTGGCAAAGTTTACTATTCTAACACCATTATCATCATATCCTGATGTAGACTGTCATTCAAAATTGTCAGCTGGAAAATATTCTCTCTCCCCACTTTTGCATTGAAATTTCCCAAAAGAATTTTCATGTTGTACTTAGGAACATGATGGAAAACCTGCTCTAATTCCTAATACAAACTGTCTTTTGAATCATCACTTTTCTCCTCACTTGATGCATGCACATTCAAAACAATGAAATTACACCAACGACCTCTCGGAAATATATATGACGTCCTGTCACTAACAAACTTTACACTCTTAACTGCTGAGACTATTCCATGGTGTACAAAAAAGTCCTGTTCCCAATTGACCACTTTTGTTTCCTTTTCTGTAGAAAAAAATATAATCCCCTGCTCTTGCCATGCCCCCTAGGTCCCACCTAACCTCTTGTACACCCACCAAATCTAATTTACATCTTGCTAATTTCCTGGCTACTGCTGTAAGTGAACCTGACCTATATAGGTTTCTCACATTCCAGGTACTACATCTCATGTCACGTTTCCATCATTTAGGTCATACCAAATTATCAGTCCAGGTCTGAGTCGCATGTTCTTGCTTCATAACAATGTCAGTATTTATGGTGAGGAGTTGTCAGCACCTCACCCAACCCCCTAGCTGGAGGACCTACCCCTTGTCTGCTGTCCGCTACTGCTTATTCCGTACATTCGCAGCTACCCTGCATATTGGAGGCCATTTCTCCATCCACAACCTGAGGACATGGTATGTCGTGGTGACAGGGACCCACTTATCACTGGGATTCAAACACAGCAATATATTTAATTTTTAACTTGATGACGTGTTTCAGTCATTTGACCATCATCAGGCCAGCTTTACAAACCTCAGAACCAGGTACATGCAGTGCAAACAGCAGTGCTTGACTGAAACCAGAAACTATATTGTTGTCTTTTAAATATGGATCACTTAGGATACAGTATTCTTGTTTTGTATTTGTCTGAAGGTAATTTCTTAAATTTACACATACATGTTCTACAGCAGTGACACTCATCCTTGAGTAAGTTGCCCTCACTGGTTATTTTGCGAAAAATACGCTGTAGTCCAGCCATGATAAAACAACGTTTCTCTTATTCCAGTAGGTATAATTGCTCATGTTTCTTATGATTACATACATTTTACAGCATTAATATTTCATGGAAGGTCACATCTCTGACATCTGACATCCCACCCAACCACAAATCAAGTCACGCTGGTTGAGATATACTGTTGTATGCCACACAACAGATGTTTCATAACCCACATCTACAGTGTTGCTATTGAAAGACATCCATACTAAGCAGACTGGTGATAAAGCACTCTGGACTTGTATTCAGGAGGTAATGAGTTTGAATTTCTGCAAAGTTTCTGGTTGGCTTGGTTGAGAATTGTTGCGTTTTTCCTTGGTCCTTCTAGGCAAATGTCAAAACATTGCATTAAAATGGGCTATAACCATTTCCAATTCCTTATTCACTGTCAGTTCATAAGCTTGCACTGTGACAAATGTCATTAACAAACTTGGGAAGTTGTAAATCTAAACCATCAACTTTGAAATGAGTCATGACTGCCTCCTTCCAAACTTCTACCCATATGATATTCAGATATACCAACTTCTTCAGTTGAAACGACATTAATACATAATCTAATAATTACTTCATCTATCATCATGGTGAGTTGCTGGGTGAGTGGTTCCTTGCATTTTGAAGGATCATAGCGCCTTCATTTTTAAAGGATCAGTCAGTTCAATAAGAATGATTCTTGGATTGATTGGCCCTGAAGAAGAAGAAAGACAATTCCTTCAAAATGTTGGGAACCACTCACCTAATGACACTGTATCACATCTCAGGAGACATGAATTCTGATACTCCTACTTGTTGACTGTGTTTCTATCCTGCACTAGCTGAGCAAGTAGCATGCTTGAAATATTGGGTACAAAAGTAGTCTTTTGTTGCTCTTTGTGCATTAAGTGACACTTTGTAAGTTGTGGAGAGACAGCCAGATAGCGTAGTTGGGATAGCGATTGGCTACGGGCTGGACGGTCCGGGGATCAAATCCCGGTGGGAGCAAGATTTTCTGTACCTGTCCAGACTGGCCCTGGGGCCCACCCAGCCTCCAGTACAATGGGTACCGGGTATTTCCCGAGGGTAAAGAGCGGCCAGGTCGTGACGCTGACCCCTCACCTCCTTCTAGTGCCGTGGTCAAGAAAGAATAGAGCTAAACTTCTACTCCCCCTACAGGCTGTACAGCCTGTACGGAGTCTCAGTGCCTGTACAAGGGTGCGCTTTACCTTTACCTGTATAAACTGTGAAGGGTATTTATTATCAAATTAGTTGGTAGGACCACATTGATTGATTGATTGACTGATTGATATGTAGCATACAATGGAAGGAAGCAGCAGTGACCTACTTTAATGTACTTATTTTATCCTGGCATCACCTGGATGTAACGAAAGAAGACATTGAAAACAATGAGAATAGCACATGCAGTTTATTCAAACTGTGTACTTCCCAGATACAAGCAAGACATGTTAGTAACATGAAAGCCCCTCTGTATATTCATGATATAATTCAAGGGTCCAGATATTTGTATCAGTCAGTCTACTCAAGTCCAACATTCAACTATAGTGAAAGTATGCCAGCACACTTTCTAGATATATCTTGAACAAAAATTGTTCTGAAATCTGCCATCTCAAGCACTTAGTTACTCAGTATGTTACTGTAATTTGCCTACTCTCTCTTGTTACTGTGAATCCTGTGACATTCACTACAAATCTGATCCGTGCCTTTCAATCTCTTGCCATACATGATCCATATCTGCGTATGTTGGTGGCGGCTGACACGAAGTCACAAAACGGAAGAAATTCCTAAGCCCTTTGTGAGGCAGTGGCTGATAGCTGATCATTAGTGTCCCAGCAAGAATCAGCTTCTCCTTGATTTTAGGGGCAACCTACAGCATAAATCAAAATGTACCTGTTAATATTCTCAGTACTAAAATATATCTGTGTACTTGTTGTTATACATCATCTGTGCAAGAAATATACATATATATTAGTTTTATTACAAACATACTACACAACAAATTTCACTTTTTCATATATACAGGAGACGATTCCAAAATATTTTGACTATTTCTTATAGTCATCTTCTGGAAGCACATACATACAAAGAATAAACTCCATATATATGGGCTTTGCATATCAGTGCTCCTTGAAGATGGCTATAAGAAATACCCGAAACATGGATTAGCTTACTTCATGTGTGGATAAGTGAAATTTGTTGTGCAGGTTATTTGTAATAATACTGATTCATAAATCTAAATTATGTATGAAGATTATTTATCACTCAGAGTAAACAAAGTGTGGGTCCATTAGAACAACCATTTGTTGAAGGCTGTATTGGGAAGTAATGGCTATTCTTTGTAAGAGGTGTAGAGTGCACACAAACTGTGGTCAAGATGCATCGTGTTTAGTGTTAAAACTGGTGGTACCACTAGGCTTTAAAGGGTTAATTCATCTTCATAACATTTCTGTCTGCAGAAATTTATCCACAAATTTATATTTAAATTTGAAGTGATAAAGGACATGCATTTTGTAAGTTATGTTGCTTGTAAATAGAGATAAGCACATTACATCATGAGTCTGCAAGTCCATCCACCTACATATCTGTTTACTGAAAAATGAGCAATGAACCAATGGATGAAGGTTTGTGACAGGTTGTGTGGAGATAGGCTATACATGTAGCTGTACATGCAGAATGAAATACAAATTTTTGTACATTAATGATTACGAAAGTGGCTGTGGTAAATATTTTAACTTTCGTGTTCAGCGATGTTGACATAAGCAATTGCAAACTGTACTGATGGACATTAAGCATAGAAATTGAGGGCTTGACTTTATACATTTATGGTACTTGATGACCTCACCATAGTGGTATAAATCACAACATGCGGAGGAAAGTAAGAAGCTTAAATCTCTTCCACAACTATCTGTCTTTGCTAATTTCTGTTGTTAACTTTCGATATATTACACATATCCAGCATAGAAAAATGGTTTCCCATGTAGCCGTGGGATGTGCAAAGGACACAACAGAACTAATAAACGTTTCTGAAATATTTTAAAAATATTCAATGCATCTTAAAGAAATACATAGTATAGATATTGAATTTATTGGCTAAGTAAAAGTATCCAATAGACCGCTCAACACCAATAATGCAGATATAACACTACATACATCATGTATTTTATTCCACCACTTCTCATCCTCTGTCTGCCCCCTTAGGCTGGGAGGGATGAACCAGAAGCAAACATTGGTACATTCAAACTCATCCAGCACTAGCCGGAACCCTGGCTGTGTTTGTATCTTCTCCTTGAAGTACCTGCAATTATACCAAGACACTGTCCTATGTGTAAATGTATGGCATTTTCCTCAGTCTTGCAGCTACAAGCTAATGTCATGGCATATTACATTCATATCCAACTGCACCACCAGGAGCATAGATTAGGGTAGTGTGAGAAATGTGACTACCCCGGGCAGCAGAGTCCAAGGGGGTGACAAAATGAATATTTTACATGAAAAAAATCTGATTTTGTGCTCTCAACAGTGGAGTAAATTCAAGAATGACTTACAAGCAATTATTTAACCCTTTAAATGCCAAATTGAATCCCATCTGTCATTTGCTGGCATTATTAGGCGCTCACAATAGTCTCCACGTTAGCAGGATATGGGTTAAGGAAATTAAAATCCTCACATTGGCTTCCCTATACATATTGGAAGCGACATGTTTTATAAAAATAATACTGTCAATCTTAGGAGCTAAAACTCTAATGTCCATAAGTATTTTGGAAAATTGTATGTAGTCAAACACAACTGTGTCACATGAGGTGTATTTAATGACTATATAATGGACAGTTACATGTTTCGGCCTGTACTGGCCATCTTCAGGTTGTCTTAGGGGAACTTAAGATCTTACTATAGGCATGCATGTGCACGCGCACGTGCATGTCCATTATATAGTCATTAAATACACCTCATGTGACACAGTTGTGTGTGACTACATACAATTTTCCAAGTTTCACACACACAAAAGGGATGACACACTTCCTAGGTCCATAAGTATAACTTACGAAGGATAATGGATATCCATGTTCGATCATATGTCACTGATATACACAAAGAAAGTGTAATAAATATGGGAACTGAACTGTATAATAACATGCCTCGTTACATAAAAGGAATGGACAATTATAGGACCTTTATGAAAGTGGTGAAACCATTTCTTTTATATAAAGCTTTTGTCATTTAAATAATAAGTTGAATTGTACATATTTAAATTCATATTGTTAGATGTGGATGAGTCTGTTATCATATGTGTAATAAATTGGACTGGAAAATAAAACTAACTGACTAAATTACCGGGACAAATAAAAGTTAATTCAATAAATAATAGTGATTTCTTTAAAATGTATAATTTCTATCAGGTGTAACCATGGGTATTGCTGACACAGATGCTGAAATACCTAGCTACACCACCGTGTGCCACCTAGCTGTATGGTTTGAATTTCCAGCATTTATTGTACATTGTCTGTAGCAGTATTTGAAAGTTAAATCTAATGAATTGCTCTGCTTTGTATAGAGCAACCTACTTTAGGAAACTACCTGAAATATATTAAGCAATTCAAACAAATTGTACTCACAAATATTGAAACAGAATACTGAGTAGGATGGTACGGTAGCAGTGTTCAAGAACTGTACTGCAGAGGCAAAACAGTGAAGAGCAGGAGTATTGGTACAGCTCCCATCATTCGTAATCTCAACGCTAGATGGAGGTAAATATTCAAATTCACACCCTGGCCAATTTACTTCCAGGATATTACCCTGGTACACATTGAATAGGAGGGTAGATGGACCCCACAGTCTACCTGGATGGTGTTTGAAGAAGATACAATCTCTTGCTCCTGCCAGCCCATAGTGTAGCATTATACTGTCTATACTCTCATGGCTCCCATACTGCAGAAGTACCTAATTAATATCTTGAAATAGTCATTAAACACTCAAGTAATTAATCATTTAGTCCTCACACTTAACGCAGCAGACCAACTCTCACCAACGAGGCCTCTCAAATCAGTCAACTTGCAGTGAAACAACAGCACTTTCAAATATTCACAATATTTTGACACTTGACCAAAAGCGCCATTTTCAGCATAAAGCGGCAATCATCTGTAGGCTGTGTAAAAGACAATATTTTCCTACCTCGCAGCATCCATGGCATTATTGACGAGCTGCTCAAACCCATTGCTGCCATGTGCCTTCCACATAAGCCATAGCTTGAATGCATCGACCTTCCGTCCACACTGCATGCTCTTATCCCCTGTATCGAATGACACGTCATAAAACTTGTCCTGTTGAAATAGGTAAGATGCTGATGCAGAGTTGCAATGGTGCATCAGACCCTGAGGAAATTTAATACAATCATGTTACAGTGCTGATTATGGCAGCAATAATAAGAATAAGTTGTAAGACTAACACTCTGATATCATTGACTTAAATTGTGGTAATAAAATGTCTCATAATTTAGATTAAAGGAAGGGTAAAGTGGATTGTTTGAAGGAGAAGATATTAATAGCTTGGAAATTATTATTATTATTATTATTATTATTATTATTATTTATTTATTTATTTATTTAACGTTCCATAGATCCACAAACAATTTCAAAGTTTAGGATATATAACATGTCAATAAAAGTATATAAGTATAGGTGTAAATACATTGGTCTTAGGAATCTAACTGTTTCCAAGTCAATACATGCAGTCTGGGAAAACAAGTTTGTATATAAGATACATAGGACAGTCATAACTACAAGCAGACAGTTTTATACATAGTCATAAACAGAGAAGCATATCATACATGTAAGTCAACATTTGTAGGTAGTAAATCACAGAACGTAGATTACGCATATTGATAAACTAGTACAACAAATCGCTGAAGAAACATTTTCAGTTTGTAAATAAATTGTATTGAAAGTATTCTTCTAAGCAATTAAAGGAATGTATACGTAGGAATCGTTTTAAACAATTTCCAAATTTCTTAATATTATTAGATATCTCTTTAATGTGTGGGGGGAGATTGTTAAAAATCCTAATACCCATGTAATGTGCCCCCTTTTGGTATACAGTAAGATTAGTAATTGGATGGTAAAGGT
>Ga0123354_10017116_pt1 | contig 11354 bp, 4 predicted proteins | sample TergutLab28metaG_2_FD_97872 | JGI IMG/M metagenome (GOLD analysis project Ga0123354, IMG submission 97872) | Labiotermes labralis P4 segment gut microbial communities from Petit-Saut dam, French Guiana - Lab288 P4 | ecosystem: Host-associated > Arthropoda: Insects > Digestive system > Gut ... | reverse complement strand
CCACACACACACACACACCCTCACGCACACACACACCCTCACGCACACACAAACACACACTCACACACACACCACACACACACACGCGCACACACACCCTCACACGCACACACACCCTCACACCCTCACACCCTCACACACACACCACACACACACACCCTCACACTCACACACACACACACACTTTCCCTCTCATTGCCGAGAGATTTATAACTTTTTTGTTTTCCGTTAAATGTCTACCGCCGAAACATATTGCTAAACAAATTTCAGTTCCGTGTTTTATTCCGTATGTTATGGTTTGCGCGATAAGCTGTTTTTGATAAATGAGCGATGGTTAACTTCATATTCTGGTGCGGTATGAATTATGCTGGATAACAAAATGAAATAAAATTTGCCCCATATTGTTTAAAGTTAAACAATTTCAGTTTCACTTCAGTTCACCTTTTTTTTACGAACACGTCCAAGTCATTTCTTAAATCGCCCTATTAACCCTTTACAGCACAGTTGCGATATTTGTATCACGAGCTTGAAGAAACTCTACGCTGTCCGTAGAGTGTATTGTGTTTGGAACGGCTGCAACAGTAAATCGCACTTATTCCCTAAGCAACACTAAGCACTGGTGTGACCAAAGAACAGGCTTTCACAATACATTTAGTCGACTTTCTCATATGTCCTTTCTCATCTACAACAATTTTCGACACATTTCGTTCATGCAGATCATCACCAGGAAAATCAGTTATTCAACATTGACGACGACGACAACAACAACAACAAGAACAACAACAGCAACAACAACAACAACAACAACAACAGTGAACCACTCACGTACACTTACACGTGTCGTTGAATAATTAATTCCTCTGATGTATATCTGTATCCCGCAACGTGCAGGAAATTATAGATGAAAATATTGACCTAAAAGCTAAGTGTACTGCGATGGTATGAGGTTTGATTAGACTGAGCTACAGGGTATGAAAATTACTTATTTTAATTAAACACTGGTCTTTGTCATGGAGACAGTGTATGTTTACTGTGAAACAGGAACTGAATTTTTAAATAACTGCCATATGAAATAAGTGCAGCACGAGGTTAAACGGATATGTTTGTGTCTTTATCGGAGCACGACTTTGCCTTCCGTATAGTGCTGAGCTGTAATTGCTTTATTGACCTTACAGCAAGGTACACAAACACCTAATTTTGTGAACATTAAATTTACCTACGCGTATGTCTGCTTTAATAGATTAAAGAACTAATACCTCTCTTCTTGAATGCATAATTAATTTTTAATTAAACATTGAAAATCCCCCAAACTACATTTCGATCCCTACCCTGCCTTACCCTAGGGTCCTGACTGACTTGTTAGCTGCTTTGTGCTGCAGTCGGCATATTGGCCGTGGTTGCTAGTTTTTCTTAAATGAATTATTGTTCCATATTTCGTAAAGGAAACGCAATATATAACACGTAACCGCAGTTTTACTCTTTGCGTGTCTATGACCGGATCTGTGACCCTCAGAGAAGAACATAAATTGCAGATGGAACAGGGTGCTGAGGAGAACATTTGGGGTTAAGACTGGAGACTTAACAAAAGGGCAGAGTAATGAGTGCGACTAGAAGTTTTATTATCTCTCCTTACCATGAAACAATACTGAGGTAATTAATTGATGGAGGATGAGATGGTGAACAATACGCCACGTATATGGGACGTTGAACATGCATAATATTATTAGTGGGTGAGCCTGAAGAAAATAGACTGCGTGAGATGTATATGCTTACATGTGAGAATAAGGTTGAAATGCGTCTGAAAGTACTAGGGTATGGCCCTATGGATTGGATTCAGCTGGCTGATTATGGGGTTTATTGGTGGCATCTCATGAGCACAGCAGTACTTATGCGCGTTGCATAGTAGGCGTGCATTTCTTGACCACGTAAGCAAATGTCAGCTTCTCACGTAGTGTTCTTTTCCATGCAGTTACCTCATAGGTTAGTTTTCTTTTTTGCCTCACATAAAAGGACATTCGTTATGATCAAACTCTATTAGGTCAGCACGTCATGTGCTTCTCATTTATCGCGGTATTTTTGATCTCAAATCGCAGTTTCTTCAGTCATCAATTTTAAATTGCCATGAAGTGTACCTGAATTTAACACATTTTTCCCTCTGTTTCCTATAACTGAATATGATGTATTGCAGGTGTCATATAATACCACAGAACTGATTCCCGAGTTATGCAAGTACACTTCTGGGGCTCAGTGGGATATGCACATCAGATTTTTTTTATGCCTAATGTAATGGTCACCACTAACATTCCATGCAGACACAGATGGGGAGCAGAGGTAGAACTCTGCTCCTTCACCTCGATGCTAGGAAAGGGAGGGGGTAGGTTGGAGGTCAACGCGATGCCTGGCCGCTTTACCCCTGGACACGAGCTCCGGTTCCCATTGCACAGGTGTCTAGGTATGCCCATAACCGGTGTGGATGGGTGTAGAGAAGAGAATATTTCTTGCCTTCGGGGTTCGAACCTCGAACTGCGAGACCGTAACGAGTCGTTATACCGGCCATTATTGATTGTATGTGATAACTTTGAAAGGTTGGAAAATGGAGAGTTAGAATCACATTTTAAGGTAGTGAATGTAGTCTGGCTGTCTTGCTGTGTGGTATTATAACCCGGGACCTTCCCAGAACGAAGGACGAGTGCTAATCAGTCGGCTGCGATATTTAATTAATCATATATATTACGTTACAAAGACGGAAATGATTTGCAATCCGTACATAACAACGACTCCATAAAACCTTGTGTCTCTCTGCTGTTGAAGGTTAGCCATGGATAACAAGAGCAGACACCTATGCCCTTACACATGGTGTAGCTACTTGATTTAATTTGTGTATCAATTTCAAAACACATACTCAGTCACGAACTGTATGCAAATAGATCTGGTTTTTATGGAATTTTGTCTTATAATTCCTGACAGTTGATGGAAGCAAAAAAAGATTGCATTTGTACCATTAGCCCTTTATCCTCATTTATGCGTGGAAAGAATAACAGATTTTATATTTCCAGATTCTAGTATTGAATGGGAGTGTTACAGAGCGGGGATTATTCAGCGGTAAACACTGTGATTCAAAAATTTTTTTCGTTAAAGGCTGCCGTCTTCTGGGACATGACGCCGTGTATGCGTTCTCGTATATACATACAGTGAAGCCTTCCTTAAACGGACCCTGGGAATAACGATTACCTTTCGTAGCAGAAAGATTTTTACAGTACCGAGGACTCAGATTTCAGATATCCTTATGAAATGGAACCTGCATACAATGGTAAAATTTTCGGTCCCTTGCAGTTTCGTCACAGGGAGGTGTTACCCTATTAACTCCTCTAACTTCAGAGTAGAAAACAGGAACAGTAAAGTTCCTTGAAACGCCGGTTTATTTCCACCAGGTTTCCTGGCATATAGATTTCCAGTAGATGATAGTCGTCATGGTCATCACCATAAAAACTTTATATCTCGCGAACCAACTTTTTGTTGCTGTTTAAAACGAAATCACTTGTTACTATGGTATACACAGGAAATATAAGTACATATGCTGGCTTGGTAATGTTAAAATAGATCGTATAGAATTTCATAGAACACAGCCAATTCTTTTTTAAGCTCATGGTTCCGTGCATCATAATTCATTGTTAATAAAAATCCAACTAGATGCAAAAGTATGCAGATATTTATTTACTGCAAAGTCACTGTACATGTTTCGGGTGTCACAGCACCCATCATCAGGAGTACTGAAAACTGTAACTGCAACCTCCGGTACAGGTCATAATATCGGTAGAGCTACTTCCCTCCAACGTGGCCCGATCGGGCCCGAAACATGTCGAGTGACTTTGCAGTAAATAAATATCTGCATACTGTTGCATCTAGTTGGATTTTTATTAACAGCCAATTGTGTTTTAACTCACTGGAGGAAAAGCAGGGAAAGGGGTGGGGAGTTTCTGACAGGTTAATATTTGCGTAATTCGGGATAATTTAATTTTCAGGCATTGTTTATTAAAATAGATATTAGCATTGCATTTTAATAGTTGCGCTTTATGTTCTTGTATCGATTGATTGGATAGGCTTGACTGGCCGTTATTACCTAGGCATCCCGTTGTGTTGAACTCAGTAGAGTTGAAACACAACGGGATCTTCCATAAGTGAATTATAAATTATAAATGTGTTGATTGGATTGAGCTGTCTTAGGGTGTATTACAATTACTGTATTCTGGAAATATGGTAAAGCTGGTGCTATGAAGGCGCGGAGTTTGTTTTCAGGCTGCGTAACGTAGTCGTCTTCCGATTTTAAAAATTATTATTCAGTCCATGATAGGTGATTTTACGACGCGCATTAAATAGTGAGATTTTGTAGTGTCGTTCGCCATATGATAATGAGAATGTCAACGGTGAGAGAGAAGACTGGATTGAATCCGTCATGGTCTCTGTTAACATACTCGGAATTAATTGTAGGAGGAACAGGGAAGTGTTGAGTTAATCCCGGGATTCAATTTGTGCGAGGAGGCTTTGAAGGCCATTGGAGGAATTAGTTACAAAGTTTTCACAGTACAGGCTTTGTCCGTTAATTAAAATTTGAGATCCTTAGCAATAATTAATGTACAGACGCGTCACCTTTTACGTTTAGCTGAATTGCTTTCTTTTAACTGTAGCTTGTCGTTACTTTTGGTGAAAGTTAAGCAATTTACTTGTTTATCGTCAAAAGCAATTTTGCTTTATTTCAATGAAACTGGTTACATGTTTCGGCAAAAAAAGTGTGACGTTACATAACAATATGGACCATTTTAATGTACGCTGTACGAACTGTAACATATAACTTGTGTTTTAGATTAAAATGCCAAGTCTATTGGCTTAAGGTTATTTCTAATTAAAGATTAAAGCAATCTGACATTCTGCAGTGAAGGTTTACGCAACAAAATTATCCCCATTTTGGAAAATTCTGACCTTCACCAAAAGAAAAAGGAATACAATTAGTAAAGGCACATTGTGCCATTGAAGACTATATTTTAATTTTAAATTTGAGTGTGTTGCTATGACTTATATGGTACAAGAAGTTGTAATGTACTAAAGACCAAGCAAACTTTTCATCCCCTTTACCCTTCTTCGAACACTGTCTGGGTATGGTATGGAAACTGTAGCTAGGCCTAATGAGATCTGAGAATCTTACGTCAGTAATGTTTAAGATTACGGTCTGCTGTGATGTGACGCCTTGGAATTTAGTGAGAAGGTAACAACGTTTGGAAGAAAGGTGCTCTAAAGTGAGCATGAAAGCAAGTGGTTGTCTTCGAAACGATGGCATTAGCTGAGGATTCCGTTCTTCTGTGGTATGAGTCTGTGTACTTGGGTGTTCGGTTTCCGACGATGCGAGCAAATATGGCGGCCTCGTCTTCAAAGTCAAAATGTTCGACATTTCGACACCCTGAATGTGGATCTCGAAACGCCTGGAGCCGATTATCCATTGACGCGGCGTCGTATGACAGAGGGATAGAGCTGTCAATGACATCGCTTCTGAAACTCCGGAATTCGGTGGCGTTATCTACACCAACACATGATATCACGACCTAGAAGCTCGCGATGTACCTAGGCGATTGAGAAAAATTGAAGTCTGCAGGCAAGACAGCACTCTTCTTACAGCCGGAAATGAAACCGTATATAAACGTGTACCTTGGAACCCTGTGACATTTTGATGTACAGAAAGCGTTGGTAATATTTGCACACTACTTCTTAGAGTACACTGTTTTATCTGGTTAAAGTCTTGTTAAAGAGTGCAACAGAAATGCGAACTCAAAACGTTCGGTATCATAAACCGTGCTTCACAACAATATATATGGCAATAAGAATTTGACGTTTGTCTTGTGTAGTAAAAACTGCCATTTAAATTCCGTTTTCGAAACTGTGTATTTCGGGGAGGCGCTTTTCGTCGCTGCGTACTCTGGAATGTTGTAATTCTCCTGTTTGTGTTTATTCATCAAGTATCCGCAATTGAGTAGTTGTGTTAAGATTAAACTGTCCATCGGAAGTAGGAAGAGATAAGGAAACAGCCGCATGTCCTGCGTAGAAGAAACCATTTACAGTGTATTTTTAAGGAAGGTAATGGAGGGAAATATAAGATGTTGCTCACAAATGTATAGTTGACGGTCTGGGGTTCGAGTACCTGCAGTGGTAAGAGGTTTCGGTTTCCTCCAGACGATCCAAACCAACTGTGGGGCCCATCCAGACTCATATTCAGGCGGTACTGGCGGCTCTTGTCTGAAGCAAACTGACCGTTGTACGAGGCTGACACTCAGACCCATCCAGTTGCGAGTTTAAGAATGTGTGGAACTGTACTTCAGCTTCCCCTGTATATCTTACTGGTGTGTATAGAAAAAACTTTATCGTTTTATTGTCGTTCTGCTGTTCTCCTTTAGCGACTTGTTACGTCGCTACTTTCAAGAGTATTTTGCAACTACCCTTTAACATTTTCCTTCATCATATTAGTCTTTTCTGCGTGTTACTGCAAAAGATGGCGCAAAACAGAAAAGCTTCTGTAGTCGGAAGGTTCATGTCTCGGCCTGAACACCGCCTATTATGGCTGATAGTTCCGTGGTTTTCCCGCAGCTCCTACGGACAGTGCCGATTTAGTACATTAAATTAGGCCAAGACCGCTTCTTTTTAATCATTACTAATTTATGGGTATTATTCACTAGTCATATTACTAGGTTTTCAAACTTTTTATAGGCCACGCAGGCCCTTAGGGTGAGTAGAGGTATAGCTCTACTCTTTTCTAGGACCTTCAGCAATAGAAGGGGGTGGGGGGTCAACGCCACGCCCCGGCCGCCACTAACCCCGGGAAACAGGAGGGCCGGTCTGGTTGGCTGAAAACCTCGTCCCCATCGGGATTCGATCCTGGACCGTTCAGCCCGTAGCTCAGTCGCTATACCGACTGAGTTACCCGGCCTTACTTACTTACTCCATGGTGCAGAGTCTTTGAGAAGCTAACTGGTTTGCAGCTAGTCAAGAAATTCCCCGCATTTTATGGAACCCGAAGGTTCATTGTCGCACTCACAAGCGTCCACTACCCGTCCCTATCCTGGGCCAGCCCAATCCAGTCCACATACCCACATCCCACCTCCTGGAGATCCATCCTAATATTATCCACCCATCTACGCCTAGGTCTCCCCAGTGGACTCTTTCCCTCTGGTTTCCCTACCAAGAAACTATACGCCCCCCTGTCCTCACCCATATGCGCCACATGCCCAGCCCATCTCATTCTTTTCGATTTTATCACCCGCACGATATTGGGTGAGGAGTGCAGATCATTTAGCTCCTCGTTATGCACTCTCCTCCATTCCCCCGTCACCTCGTCCCTCCTAGATCCAAATATTCCCCTCAGCACCATATTCTCAAACACCCTCAGCTCCCTTTTCTCCCTCAATGTCAGCGACCAAGTTTCATACTCATACAAAACAACCAGCGAAATTATAGTTCTATATATCTTGATCTTTAAATTTTTGGATAGCTACATAGAAGACAAGAGATTCTGCACCGAATGATAGCAAGTATTTCGTAACCTCAATCTGCTCTTAATTTCTTCCGGAATAGAATTTTGATGTGTTAAAGTTGTTCCAAAATATTTAAACTCTTCCACCTTCTCTAAGGTCCTATTATTAATCCTCGCACTGTTATTTCGTCCTGCATTCTGATCTCGAGACATGACCATGTACTTAGTTTTATCCGCACTAACTTCCAGTCCAATCTCCCTTGTAGCAGCTACTAAAGCTTCTGCGTTTTCCTTTAGCTTATGTATACTGAGTTACCCGGCCTACTAGTCACATTACTATCCTACGCAATATGATATGAACCGCTGACCTTGTTAAATAAAATATAAATACATAAAATTCGTCATATGTCACTTAATACAGTGATTCCCACGCAGGATTGTGCGGATCTGGCTTTTTTTCTGAGGGGGATTTTTACAGACGTAAATAACGAATAGATTGCGTCTCGAACAGTTAACCCCAAAGTAATTCTGTATTGAAACTATAAACCTGAAAATCATTTGCTCTTGCGTAACCCTAAATTTGTTTGTAGCTCAAGAGCGTTGCAGTAGCGGCATTTAAATTTTGTCCGATTGCCGAACATTGTTATACTTTCTTTGTGCGACTACATGAAATTAGCGCAGGATGGACAGAATGTGTCCGTGTTCGTCTGACAGCCCCTCCTGCATATCCTCTACCTGCTTGCCCCCCTCCCCCCATATTTTATACCGGAAAGTACGGAAACGATTTTCGATTACATTTTATATTTTGGGTACAACGAAAATTTGTTGGCGAATTTTGTCCTACTTCTTATTCATTCCAGGTTTACATAAGACCAAGTCGAATTTCACCAGTGTTCGCAGAAACGGCTCTTTGTACACAACTGGTACATAGTACAGTGTCTCTGGTTTCGCGGCTGCCATGCCTGTGATTTAGTAACTAACTAGAGAAAGAAGATTTGAAATTGAGCACTCTACATACAGACTTGACCAAAGATTTCTTCCGAATATATTACTGTTATACGGTACATGCGTAAATGTAATTTTATTTAACAAAATTGTGGATTTCCTGCTCCTATTTTCACGAAAATTACAAATGTGAATAGCATTGTGTGCAGACCGAATTTTACCCAAATCGGACACTAAATGTAGAAAATGAAGTTAGAATTTAACATACACCTTTAAGTAAAGTATGGATTTGTTTGCGTCGATTTTTACGAAACACACAAACCCGCAGTAAATTTTAGTGGGAATCTCTGCCAAATTACAACCAGATTGGACAAAAATTTAGATAATACGTACAGAAATGTTTTGTATAAAATATGGCTTTCAAATAATCGACATTACAACACTCACGATTACTTATCCGCATTACATGGAGATCTTCTTTACCCACTTCTGTCCAAATAGATCAAGATGTGTGGAGAGTACAGTCAGTGACTTCCTTAAGTAAAGTATTGCAGCCAAAATATTGAAAGAAATAAAATAATTGTAGAAAAATGGGAGTAACACAAGCAGTTCTTTAAAAACGCTAAGTAACAGGTTATAATAGTATGGATATGGATTACGTATGGGAGATAACATATTGCCCAAGTGATTAGTGCCTTTTCGTCGTAAGGAAGAAAAAGAAGGCCCGAAATTAAGTGGGAGAGGGAAGTGAAAAGAGTGATGAAGTAGAAGAATCGAATACCTGAAAACGTAGAAAACCAATAAATATGGCGAAAAGTGACTGCGAACCATTACCTGGTGTAAAGCGGCCCTTAGCCGTACTGTATTATTGCCCGGTATTCTTGACTTGACTTAATATGTTGCAGTTAATATGGGAATTTACTCCTTATAAGGCGTTGGATTTGTGCTTGGTGAAGAACACCTGGAAATGAGAATAGAAAGCGCTGGGTTAAAGTCCTGAAAGTTACAGGCAGCTGTACGTGAACTGAGGAATGAAGAGACCCAACAATTCAGAAATTTCATGTGCATATCTCCTGTGGCCCTTCAGAGGACTGTGAGTGAATAAGCGGAGCCTTGTCGTGGACAACAGGAAGACCTTAATGATCAATTGCATTTCAATAAACGGTTTTTGGTAACATTGAGCTTTCTGTTAACAAGTAAGTAAATAATTCAATGTTCCTTTACTGGAAGTCTCACTTTGAGGTGTCTTAGTTCTAATCATATCCACTCGTGAAAGTTGTTTTTGGTTACACTTTGTTTTACAGTGGTTTGGTCTGTGTGGTTCTAGGAGACCTGCAGTTTTTGTTTACAGGTATAAAATTTAAATACTTTATCATCCAACAGATGCACAAATATATAATTCGTAGATACAATTAGAATTATTATAAAATATTTAAAAATATTTAAAATTGCTCCAACATGTTTCGGATCACAAGGGATCCATCATCAGACTCGCTGCGTAATAACTCAAGGGAATGCAGCTGTCATATCCAAGGTTATTAATGGTGACCATGTCTTGTTTTTAAATCGGCCTTGAGGTTTCAAAGAAACTTAAAAAAAAAGAAAAAAGAAGAAACTTGAAAGGGGTCGGGTATCTCCGGGTCACCGAGTGTGTAGGGGACCAGTTTTTTTCTGTTAACGCAAACGCGTAAAATGTCTAATGTAATCAAGCCAGTTACAGTACAGGCTACTGTTTCAGACAGAGTTACGAATATATGAGTTAAAGTGTAGTAAAATTCACCCTAGAACAGGCCACGAAGACCCAGACGGGGTGTAGATGTATAGTCCTACTCTTTCTTTAACCTCGGCTCTAGATGGAGTGGGTGATAAACGCCACGCCCTGGCCTCTTTACCCCCTGGAAAGACCCTGTACCCATTGTATAGGAGGCTGGATGGGCCACAGGGCCGGTCTAAACGGGTGCGCAAAATCTCACCTTCACAGAGATTCGATCTCTGGGCCGTCCAAACCGTAGCAGGTCGATGTACCGACTACGCTATCCCGGCCGTCACGAGTATATGAGGTAATTCGATGAAGCCTGTTGGGTTATATATTTCCGTCCTAACGAAGTCCTCGGGCGGATTGCACCCATTATTTTGGCGTATTAGTGACGTCATTTAGGAGAGACACTTGGACTTTAGTTCGGCACATCGTATGCATGTCTGGACTTTCTGAGAAAGAGAGCGAGAGAGAGAGAGAGTGTGTGTGTGTATCCAACCCAGTGTTAATGGACCAATAAATAATTTTTTTATTCGTGCTAATTGACTTACTCCCAGAGAAACGAAATAATAAATTTCATGTCCCAGTTGTCCCATTGCACGCCATGAAGGCTTTCAGGAGAGTGGGAGTATAGCTCCACCCATTCTTAACCTTGGCGCTATATGTACGTTAGTGGTCAGCTTCCTGATTCAGGCTCTTTAATAACGGTGTAGTGCCTTTGGTACGCCTTGAATAGGAGAGTGAGTGGGGACCCAGGGCCTGTTGTCATGCTCTGGAGAAGAGTAGAATTTCTTGGCCCTGCGGGGAATCGAAAAACGATATTTGTGTCGTTCAACCTGTAGTCTGGTCACTATACCGACCGCGCTAGCCCGGATTATTAAATAACTGTATGAAATGCATACGAGTATATATATATATATATATATATATATATATATATATATACTTACTTACTACATGGTGCAGAGTCCTTCTTGAGAAGCTAACTGGTTTGCAGCTAGTCAAGAAATTCCCCGCATTTTATGGAACCCGAAGGTGCATCACCGCACTCCCAAGCGTCCGCCACCTGTCCCTATCCGGGGCCACCCCAATCTGGTCCACATACCCACACCGCACCTCCTGGAGATCCATCCAAATATT
>Ga0123354_10017115_pt1 | contig 11354 bp, 4 predicted proteins | sample TergutLab28metaG_2_FD_97872 | JGI IMG/M metagenome (GOLD analysis project Ga0123354, IMG submission 97872) | Labiotermes labralis P4 segment gut microbial communities from Petit-Saut dam, French Guiana - Lab288 P4 | ecosystem: Host-associated > Arthropoda: Insects > Digestive system > Gut ... | reverse complement strand
TTTAGAAGTTAATGGTTGTAATAATTTTATTGTAACGGATGTATTGAGTTTAATGGTATACACCACTGCCACCGGGTAACCACCCAATTGCAGTGTTAATAAATATTATTATTATTATTATTTATCACTTACAGGTAAGCTGTAAGTAATAATTCCTAAATATCCGTAATAATAATAATAATAATAATACAATAATAATAAATCGGGGCGAAATTAGAAAATTAACTTGGTATGAACATGTATTAAAGTTTTTAGAAACAAGCTAAGAACATCAAAAGTTCAAACTGACAGAACCATCCCTAACAATAAATCGGACAAAAGAATCCGTGTTAATGAAAAAGGAACATGTCTGTCAATACACATTGCAATTTCAGGAAATAGAAATGTGTTCAAGAAATAAGCCCAGAAGTTTCTAAAATATAAAGATCTTCCAATAAATATGCAGCGCGCGTGGAATACAAAAACAGTATTTATACCAGTAATAAATGGGGCAAATGGAACCGTAACCTAATCATGAATAAAATACCTGACCAAAGTATCAGGAAAGCGCGAAATGAGGGAACTACAGAAAACAGCCATATTGAACACTGACATATACCTTGGAAAGCAATGATTGGAAATTACAAAGCATTCAACGTAGGAACTAACATTACAACAGCTGCAAAATTGTAGGCCTTAGAAGCATGTTTTCTTTCAGGTATGTAATTGTAAATACCCTGCATAAAGGTATTAACGAATAATAATAATAATAATAATAATAATTCCATTTTATTCATGTATTCACTCAAATTCCTGAGGGCAAATTACAGAAACAGCACCAACATGCATTCAGGGAGAAGTCAACTACATACAGTATACGTAAGTAAGACTTTGAGAAGACTGGCAATTTACGTGTGTCGTAATATTGAGGCGCATTCTTGCAACTATTGTTGCAGTGGAAAACAATAAATATTACATATTCTGAGTGTGTGTTTTGTATAATGTCATCTGTGGCCTGACCGGCTCTACAAAAGTTTTCCACAGTATCTCATACAGGTCACGATTTTCGAAAAGAAGTTATTGAACAAAAAATGGTTTTGGATTTACTTTAAAACTTTTGTCTGAAACATTTCTCATTCAAAGAAGAACTGAGCGAGATATAATCGTAAATTGGTCTTCATGTAAAGTACTTGTAATTCTTGTCAAATGTTAACAAAACTTGAATTATCTCTACAGATTTTCCCAAAAAAAACTCAAATATAAAATTTAATAAAAATGAGAACAATGGGAGCAGAGTCGTCCCATGCGGACGGACGGACAGACAGACATGACGAAACTAGCAGTCGCTTTTCACAATTTTGCGAATGTGTCTAGAAACAGAAGCAATTCAAGAGTGTAGGATAATATCTAGAAAGCCATTTAAAGAGTAGAAAAAATACTGAGTAGAATTGATGATGATTAATGGGATCAATAGGATAAGTGATTTGTATAAGAGAAGTTAGAAATTAAATGAAATTATATTTGGTTACGTGCTTTATTGAAATACCATGCTGTTTGAAAATATCGGTATTTATGCCTACGTCATTCGCCACAATAACACATCTGGCTCAAGGACTTACCTTAGCGAGTTGCGGAACGTCAAACACCGAGTAGTCTCTGATTAATAATAATAATAATAATAATAGGCAATTCAACAGGAGATACATTTGGAGAAGTCTCCGCTTTGCTTCAGTGCACATAATCGTTACCAAAATTTTGGTCACTTGTATTGAAGCGTGCCATGGAATATTCAGGTTACACCTCACAGTTTACGTATATATCATTTGTATTACAAAGACTAACCCTATAATTCTGTTTAGACAAGTAAATACTCTCTTTTCTAATAATCACACTAAGCTCCACTCTGTGGATAAAAATGCAGTTCGTTAAATGTTTTTTATATACATATACACAAATAAGTAGTGTAAATTTATATAAAATTACACGGACATATTTCGGAGTTAATACACCATCCTCAGGGAGTTTACAGTTTGTGTTAGCTAAAATTTTGAATTACTAATATGATAAAATAAAATATAGTAATGTGTTATTATGATAAAATCTTGGTAAATGTGGCTGCATATGAAATTCTGCAATGAATAATATAAAATATAATAAAAATACAATAAAATATAATAAAATTTAACATTGTAAGGAAATTATGAATTATTTCATTTTCCATACAATGTTATATTTTTATTATATTTTTTTGTATTTTTATTATATTTTATTTTACTTTATATTATTCATTGCAGAATTACATTTGCGGCCACATTTATCAAGATTTTAACATAACAACACATTACTGTATTATATTTTACCCCTTTAATAATTCACAACTTTAGCTAACACAAATTGCAAACTCCCTGAAGATGGTTTATTAACACCAAAACATGTCAGAGTAATTTTATATAAATTTACACTACTTATTTGTGCGTGTGTTGGTACATAAGAAATTATTATTCAATATTCACGGTATGAACATAAGTTATTCAGTTCGTTTTCTCTGTATTACATTGGTATGTACATATAATAACAACTGAGCTTGAAAGATTTCAGTCTCCGTTCTGCTTCAATTCCTACTCAGCTATATATTTTTTGTCACTTTATGGGCGTGTCCTGATTGTAGATTGTTCAGTGAAAACTGCTACATCGGTTATTGTGCAACTTTTCTAACTTGACAGTTAGTAATGTGTCCTATCTATTAACCGTAACGGGTCTATTCGTTTTATCGCCGTTAATAATCGGTTCCAATACATCTTAAATGAATAATTCTCGCAGTTATTAACAGGTATGTGTCTGTAACGGCCGATCTCTGCGACCGCGCGGTATAAGGTGTAGTTCTGCAGCCGATTTCTCGCTAGGACCTCGGGTTAGAGTCACGCTGTGTGTTGTGTAGCTAGCAATTACTGCAACGTGCTGTTCACTCGTTCACAGTAGTCCTACCTGGTGTGTGGTGTGTGTGTGTATTTGTGTGTGTGTGTGTGTGTGTATGTGTGTGTGATGTGATGTGTGTGTATGTATGTGTGTGTGTGTGTATGTGTGTGTGTATGTGTGTGTGTGTGTGTGTGTGGTGTGTGTATGTGTGTGTGTGTTTATGTGTGTGTGTGTGTGTGTATGTATGTGTGTGTGTATGTGTATGTGTGTGTGTATGTGTATGTGTGTGTGTGTGTGTGTGTTTGTGTGTGATCTAAAGACCTCAACAATGAGGTGACTTAAGCCTGAGTTCACTTAAGACTTTAAGTAAACAATGGCTTCCACGCCACCGATTTTGACGACATTTAAATTTTCCCGTCTGCTTTTTGCGGAGATATTCGGTACCGACTTACACCCACTTCGATGAAGAGGTATGGAAAATGCACGTAGTAATTCATTTACACCCCTGTATAAAGCATGGTTTTCACTGAGTCAGTTTTCACTAAGCTTACATTGCTCGATACCTTACTGACAGAAGTCCTGTGCCGAGTTTAATAAAAATCCGACAGACGAATTAGACGCTCTCGATATGTCACAGGCCAGAAGACGGAGAGGTGGTGGACGGAAGTTGTCTCTACATAAGGCGTTCTGGTTTTATTTCGTAAATAACGCCTAACACGGTGAGTAAAAGATAGGGAATAGAGTTGAAACACTTATGCATAAGTTTTAAATCCATGACTTTGCATGAAGCTGATTAGATATGGAGATGACAGTCACAAATGCATGCAAAGGTTGAACAGTATCTTATATCACATACACAATATGCCTCCTACATGTTTCGGCCACACTTGTGACCATCCTCACGGAGGTACTTTACAAGGATACATTCCAAAACCTTTTTGAGCCAATACACACTAAGTTTCAATAATTAATACGTTTTAACAAGACTTTTTAAAACTCAGTATCTTACATTTATGCACTGGTTAAAAATGTTTTTGTAATATGTCCACTGTAATACACCTCTCTCAGGCTGGCTACAGGTGTGGCTGAAACATCTAGGAGGCATACTGTGTTTAAAATGAAAGATACTCTTAAACGTTTATATGCATTTGTCGATTTCTTGACCTTATCAAACCTGTGCAAAAATTTTGTCTTTCGAGCCTGCGCAGTGATGTTTTGCTGACTTTTCACAACTAACCAAATTAACATTCTTAGGTACTAGTTTATACGGCTGCAATGGATTCCACAGGTTTCAGAGAAAGTACGATAATCATATTTATACTTAAGGACAAAGTGGAGAGCGAGATGAATAAATTAGGGTGTGTTTGAATCCGAATATGAATAAATTGCATGATTTTCAGACTCTTTATTCACGTTAGAAATGCTAGCAGATTTTCAAAGTACAGTTGATTGAGTACTTACCTGTTTTTAAGTCAAGATACGACTGGATTAGAAACCTGTCTGTGAGAGCTGATGTCATACTCTCACATGTGATATCAATAAAAAAACAAGACACCTTAGTGTAATTTTCACGAGACAGTTTTTCAGAATTAATCCCTACAAATTAAATTGAGTGAGTAACTGACTTCTGACAACATATTCATTCTGAAGGACCAGAATTTTGTTAAAAATCTATAAAGAACCTGATACTTTTCCTCACAACATTATATCAAAGCAAGCTGGTCGGGGAACCAGACCTAAGGTTGAAATTTTCGTCGTTGCAATCACCCTTCCATTTACTGAAACCCGTAACACAGCTCCAACCATCTCATCAAACGACTCAGTACAGTGAATAGCCAAGTACACACTATGTAGGCTGGAATGGTACATTTCGCACGTGCATGTTTTGCTACAGGGAGTTCATCTTAAAGAGAAACCCACGTCAGAGCCTGTGTGTGACTTAATCCCGGTAGCCTGATTCCCGTGCCTTGGCTGCAGTTTGCTTTGTTACATTACTAAGCAAGTTTTAAGAACAACTTATGTTGAGGAACTGCACGTAACACACTTAAATTGATTTTGTTGTTCGTGAATGTTTAATACGGTATAACAGAGAATGCTATTGTGACGCAAATGGTTATCGTTGTTCGTCAATATGAAATCCAGTTTACGCTCGAATTTTTGTCGTGGAAACATATAAAGAAGAAATTGTATGAAAGGCGTTGAAGCCAATTTATCAGTGAGTTTCCAGCGCTTTAATTTCGTCAGGATAACTGTACAAAAAAATCTATGTTGAGGCAGTACGGTTTTGTAACTGGTTTGAATCAGCGTGTTTTAGTGAAGTCAATACAATGGTAACTCCTTACAGATGCGTTACATCAAACGGTTACGTAAACACTCAAATAAATGATACTCGGTATACAAGCCCAGACTAATACACGAGATGCTCTTATGTGACACTAAATTTATGGTATAGAATAAGAATAAGAATAATTTGACTCACCTTCTTTGAGAAATAACAAATTCAGAAGGCTACATTAAATAAATCGTGGGTTATAATTTTATAAATTTTAAATAATTGGGTGAGTGAGTGAGGGTTCTTGCAGTAAACAGGTACAACTGCCCTTGGATCCAATATATCAGGAACTACATTACGTAACAATTTCTGGGAGCAAATAATTAATCATGAATCCTTTGTAGACTGCTTGTTTACCGATACGACGCCATGAGACTTGTCTGAGCGAATGTTCGAGATATAACCTTTATAATAACGACAGAAACAAGCACACACATAGGAGTCGACCTTAAACAAATTATCTGGCGCGCAGTATCAGCAGTTTCTAGACAAGTTCAAACAGTTCACAGTATCATGTTTAACAGGTGTCAAGCACGTCTGAGAGCTGTAGGTAGTCATTTCCAACACCTGCTGTAATATGCAATAAGTTATGTTTTATAAGACGTTGTGCGAGTGATTCCTTTTCAAACTGGTCATCCTGTGTTTCCGAAATATGTTTTAGGTAAAAAGGTAAAGGTAAAGTGATCCCTTTACAGGCCCGGTGTGGTCCAGAGGGTGGGTAGAGGTGTAGCTCTACTCTTCCATGACCGCGACACTAGAAGGGGTGAGTGGTCAGCAGCACGCCCCGGCCGCACTTTACACCTGGGAAAGACCCGGTACCCATTTTACAGGAGGCTGGGTGGGCCTCAGGGCCGGTCTGGACGGGTGGAAAATTTCATCCCCACCGGGATTCGATCCCGGACCGTCTAGCACGTAGTCACTCATTATACCGACTGAGCTACCCGGCCAACATGTTTTAGGTAATATTGTGATTAATAAAATATAAATTCTTATACAAGATTTATTAGATTCATAGAAACGTTTCCGTCCTTAGGAATTGTGTCCATCAACGGATACATTTAATGGAACTTCTGTTACGTGAATTGCACGAAATTTTGTGGTGTTAAGAGGAGTCTTCCTATTCGTAAGGTATGGTAACTGACAGTATAGTACTACATTGCAGAGTACACCCGTTCCAATACTTTGCACAAATAGCCTGCGGTTCGTTCTTGCACTGTAATAAGAAATGCAACAACCATCTCTCTATTGCGAATTGACGTCCGACTGTTTGTATCTATCCTGTTTTTAATTCGCTTGAAAGTAAAGTAGTGCAATATTTAACATAATAAGTACATAAATTATTTCTAATGACAATAACAGTAATCTTACTACTGTCACTGTTCTTCTTTCTCACGACTATTAGCCGCTGATAGTTGTAACGCAAGATTGCTTCAACGATAGGCGTCGAATGGTTTTTGATCTAAATACCTGTACTTGGAAAATGCTATATAGACTTACCTAACACGAACTTTGTGTATTCCCTGATGATGGCTACGGGTAATAGCCTAAACATGTTGGTATAACTTTATATAGATATGTACCAGTGCAATAAGTTGGAAGAAAATCTTGTGTTGCCAGTTGCACGGAAGATGTACAGTTCTGAGTTGGTTTATTTACTGTCTCATTTAACGACCCTTAATAAATTAGGGGAGTTTTACAGTTTTGGTAACAGTGTAAGATGAGGAGGATTCTGCTCTTCTTGGGCTACTATGTCATATCCCAGAAAAACAGAAGGACCTTTGCGAAAGAGTGCTGTATCTCTCCTTCTTATTTGGTAAATGTTAAGTTCAGAACTCGGTCAGAAGACGGAATAAACTGGCTGAGATATTTCATGGTCTTACTCAGTTATTTGAGTTCCATTCCGATCCAGTACCTAAAATTAATAAACCAAAGAAACCGGTTGTTTCCATATTATTTACAGTGAATTACGCGCTAATATTCCTGTAATTCCACGCTATATGATCTGACACACAACGCATTTAGTAAATTGTAAAGAATAATAAATGGGCACTAGTGGAGTTCTGAATAGTGTCGCGTTTTAGAGTTGGTTTCGCGGGGATATATATATATATATATAGTACATTAAATTGGCAAACACCAAAGCAGCGATGGATATTTGCTGTTGCACAGGTCAGCCTCCAGGGCAAAAGTGGCAAAAGTGCACACATTGCCTTTTATTGTTGATGTGGCAGACATATGATTTTAACTGATCAAAAACGTGATTTGAGCTTGAGGCTAAAATTACCTGTCATGAGCCACTGCAATACGACATGCTGGTCTTATCGACTGTACAGTACACACCGATGGTGATGATAAATACCACAAGTGCTTCCTCGTATATTAAACACATATGCTACCTTAGCGCTAATTATAGACAGTGGTCACGTGCAACCACGTAGGGTCTAACGTGTCATGAAAGTAATAGTACATTAGACGAAGTAATGCATGAAAATATTTTGAGTTATGAAATTTCGATTCATTTCTGTGACTTACAAAATTCAGGGTTAATCTCAGTTAAACGTTTTCTTCCGTACTGATATGGCGTTATGGTGTTTGCAATAAAGCTAAGGTGCAATTTCTAACTGCAGTTTGAATATTTCAAGTACATTTTCATCAGTCCCAGTTCGCCTTTATCGTAAAAATCACAGAGATGGGTATTTGTTAAGAATTTTTCGAACAGCTTATTCTTTAAGCACATTATCTTCCAGCCAAATATCGTAGCAGCAATGTTTTATGTATTTGGACCACTGTGTAATAATATAATATAATATAATATAATATAATATAATATAATATAATATAATATAGTATAATATAATATAATATAATATAATATAATATAATATAATACAGCATAGCGTAGCATAACACAACACAATATAACATAGCATATAACGTAACATAACATATAACATAACATAACATTGACATTGACATAACATTAAAATAACTTAACATGACATAATGACACAATAGGACATAATATGACGTAATACGACATGGTATGGCATGGCATGATATAATATAATAAAGAATATCTGGTTTTTCAGAACATGTTCGACATATTTTTTTGTACACTTTGCTTCGGGATTTTCTTGAAATTCTTATCGGACCTACAATTCCATTTTCCTTGAGTTTTATGCAGCAAATATCAGGACTCAGAGGTAAAAATTCGTGACATAAGACGCGGAATATTTGTGTGTGTGTGTGTGTGTATATATATATATATATATAAATTTTTGCAGAAATCCAGTAATAAATTTATTAATACATTGCCTTCCTCTTCTACTTGTTTAGTGACTAACTAGAAGAAAGAACCATCAGGAATAGTGAAAGATTTCTGTGGTACAATTTCATATTTTAAGAACTGTGCAAACTAATATTTTTATTTTTTCTTGTTCTGTGGGTGTGTTATTGCATTCATTAAAGAGTGGGAACGTGTACAGTACGTTAGTGAAGGAAAATGTTATTTGCACTGTGTTATATACAGCAACATCTAGAAGTGCTTCAATTGGAAGTCTGATAATTTTTAACAGTACTTTATTTTATGCCATGTAGTAATATTTTTATGAAAAGTTCATGCGGAAACAGAGCATAAAGTAGCGTCACACTGCAAAAAAAAAGAGTAATGTATATACTAATAAAACAAATCTTATGGTTCCCATCAAATGACGATTGCTTTGCTGCAGATTAGGCAGTATGTTGGTACAGAACGGCCTAAACGTTGTCGCCAACATGGGTAGTCGTACCTAGGACAACAAGAGAAGCAAGCTGCTAACAGCTTGAGCAGGTGCAAGAATCAGCTGTACGCATTCGAAGAACACGCGCTATTGCAGGCACGTTCCGTCTGCAGTTGTGTACTGCCCCTTGCTTCTTACATTGTTTATTGGGAGCTAAGTACAAGATCTAAATGTAATGGGTGTAGGCAGTGGTTCTTAAGCTTTCAGTCCACGATCCTCTGACTGAATATTTGACGTACTAAAGATACCAAACTACTAAAAAACGCTGAGGTTTTTATGGCAATTTTGTAGTGGTATAATTAGTCAAAAAATTCCCATAATGGCATGGCCAATTTGATGGTATTGCGTTTTAAGTTAACAGTTTTATGTGGTTGACGCCGTGCTGTGTAGAAGTTAGGAACCAGTGTTTCGGAACTACATATCGCTTCCATCTTTAGTGTAGCTGAATAGTTCGCAGACCGCAGGTACTTGTTTACTGAACTGCATGGCATGACATTCAGGAAGTAGTAACATTACGACATTCAGTTCATTCATAGGGCCGGAAATTTCTCTGCAATTTTCACAATATTACAGTGAGTTAGAGTAAGTCCGCATTTTTACACGTATCAATATTATTGTTCCATTTAGTCTTTTATTACTCCATGGAGCAGAGTCCTGCTTGAGAAGTTAACCACTTGTCATTTAGTCAAGAAATTCCGTGCGTTTTATGGAACCCCAACGTTCATTACAACATTCACAAGTGTCCGCCATCTGCCCCCGTCCTGAGCCAGATCAATCCAGTCCATGCCCCCACTACCCAATTCCTGAAAATCCATTTTAATATTATCCCCAGTTATTCCTAGGTCTTTCAATTTTACAAGTTCTCTTTCCTTTTAAATTTCAGACAGCCATTCCTTCTGTTGTTTAGTTTAAGTCATTTTGAGACACATGACTCATAAAAACGAATATTGATTTATTTATTTACTATTTTTTTTTAGGTTTTTCAGAAATGTGTATTAGAAATCACGAAGAGCTGGAAGTGAATCCTCGCTTAACACTAATACACTAACCGTATATCAACTGTCTTAATTGTATCTGTTTAATAATTAATTTATTCTAATAATCTTTCAAAGATTATTAGAGTAAATTAAGAAAGATAAGTGCATATTTTGGTGGCTATTAAACAAATATATCACGATGCAGTGTCCAGAGAATGTGAAATTAATTGTATTATGTGTGATTACTATTTTACAGCTCTCTTGACGCAGTACATTTCATGCATTCAGAACCACTTTTCCTCCTGTTTATGCTTAAAACGCTAAATATTTTTTGGCTTTTATATTCTGTTTTTGCGTGGAATATGGTATAGTGTTAGAAGTGCCCTTCATGAATGGCTTAAAGATAATATTAATATTAATCCTATAACATGCCATGAAGGCACAGAGGGGGAGTAGAGTTGTCGCTCTATCTTTTTTTTTTTAACTAATCGCTAGAATTAGGGTGTTCAAAATTAGTACAGTATTTTAAAATGTGGAACAGTTTCTTAAAACGTAGTAGTATAGTACAGCGTGATTAAAAAAAAAGGACTCAATTTTGTACTTCTATATTTCCTGAACTATACATGGTATGTGAATGATCTACATAACATTTGAAAGAGGAGATCCTAAATTTTCAAATACTTCAGCTAGAATGCTCGCCTAGCGCACAGCTATGCAGCAGCTCAGTTGAGAGCAAAATGGCTACTATGCAGCACAAGATTTTTTGCGTTCGTGAGTTTATTAAAACCGAGTCGGCGACTGCTGTGCAGCGTGCGTTTCGTCTTCGTTTCAACATTCAGCCTCCAACGAGGAAGAGCATTTGTCGTTGGAATAACCAATTTGAGTAAATAGTCTGTCTGTGTAAAGGCAAAAGCTCCGGCCCACCACGTGTGTCAGAGGAGAAAGGGAGACGAATTCAAGAGAGTTTTGAGCGTAGCCCACGCAAGTCAACCCGTAGAGCGAGCAGAGAACTTGGAATAACGCAACGAACTGTCTGGCATGTGTTGAGGCGCCGTTTACTGTTCAATTGAGTCCATCTCTTTGAATCACCCTGTATTTTAAAATATAGTATAGTGTTTTAAAACATGGTCTACAGTCTTAAAATATACTGACATGTGTTGAAACATGGTATAATATCTTAAAATAAAACATAGAGATTTAAAATACGTTGTGGTTCCTGAAAATGTATATTTGTTGTAGGCCATTAGAATATAATATACTTACTTACTCCATGGTGCAGAGTCCTTCTTGAGAAGCTAACTGGTTTGCAGCTAGTCAAGAAATTCCCCGCATTTTATGGAACCCGAAGGTTCATTACCGTACTCACAAGCG
>Ga0123354_10017114_pt1 | contig 11354 bp, 6 predicted proteins | sample TergutLab28metaG_2_FD_97872 | JGI IMG/M metagenome (GOLD analysis project Ga0123354, IMG submission 97872) | Labiotermes labralis P4 segment gut microbial communities from Petit-Saut dam, French Guiana - Lab288 P4 | ecosystem: Host-associated > Arthropoda: Insects > Digestive system > Gut ... | reverse complement strand
GGCCCTGGGGCCCACCCAGCCTCCTGTAAAATGGGTACCGGATCTTTCCCGGGGGCAAAGTGCGGCCGGGGCGTGCTGCTGACCACTCACCCCCTTCTAGTGCCGCGGTCATGGAAGAGTAGAGCTATACCTCTACCCACCCTTTGGGCCACACCGGGCCTGTAACGGGAACACTTTACATTTTTACCTTTTATTTACTATTGACAGTGTAGCTGAAATCTTATCACAGGATAAAATCGTTCGTTGGAGGTAGGTCGGTTATTAATTCAAAGTCGAAAACAAGTTTAATAATTGACATGCATGCAGTAACTTGCGTTCTTCACGCCATTGACCGTCTTGGTGGTATCAGTTGATGTGATCACAGAAGCAATGTGACATGACAACATGACCCTTTAAAGGTACTGAAAAGGCGCTACTGCTGTTAAGAGGAAACGAAGAAATGAAGTAACAAGAACGACAGCAGGGACCCGGAAGTAGCAGCAGTACTACTGGAACGAAAATAATAAGCAAAAAGCAGTTCCGCTAATGTTATTTGACGGCATGATTTTGTAAACGACATTAACAAAACTGTCAAGTCCATGCTCCTGCGGTAAATGACAGCTGGTATGAAAAGATTGACGTTAAGTGTGGAGCATGCGGGCTTGTGAAATGAATGCGCAAGAGGAATAGAGAGGAAGATGTGGAAGGGGAAAAACCAACAGATGCGAATTACGTCCGGTCACTGACAGCTACCGACCCTTGTACTTGATTATTATGCACGTAAATAAATACGCAGGTACTACGCACATACATATTTGTACGTGTAAAATATAATCATTAAGCCCCTAAGCTGTTCGTACTTGCACCAGTTTGTGGCTGTTTCGAGTGCAGAAGTTAAGACAACATCGAATGTAATACCGAAGGTGAAGTACGTGACTTTTTTTAAAATTTATGCTTCATTTAACGACGCTCTTAGTATCCCATGGTATGTTACATTAAAATGGAATGACGGAAATGGTCAAGGTCCAATTTTGATATTACAGTGACCTATCACATTTCGCGGGTTCGTAATTCGCGGTTTCGCTAATTCGCGGGGTCGCCCCGGGAGTGAAAACCACATCACTCGGACCTTGCAACGGATAGAAGCACCAAAACTGCTCGACAACTCCAACACGTCTTCGATCCATACAGTATGATGTTGAAGGAACTGAGGGGGGGGGGAGAAGATGCTGCACCTATCATGTTTCTGTAAAGAAAAGAAAAACAAAAAATAATAAGGTACGAGTATTGTTTTTGGAGAGGCGGTCAATTATCCGCAGATTTTCGACTTCCGTGGGTGCTCTTTTGAACATAACCCGGCGAAAAGCAAGGGATGAGGGTGTACGAACGTTTTTGTCGAGAAAATGAGAAAAATTAAGATACCCGCAGTCAGGTCAGTTAGTGTTATGGCCGATCTGAAATGGGGCACTTTCTGAACAATGTTCGCAATCTAGGAGCTACCTCCAAACTCTAGGCCCTAGAAGGGTGACATGAAGCGGCAGTCGTTCTGAGTACGCACAAGTACTAGGTGCCAGTGTGTAAAATTGTACTGAAGACCCACAAGTAGTAGGTGCCAGTGTGTAAAATTGTACTGAGGATGCACAAATACTAGGTGCCAGTGTGTAAAATTGTACTGAGGACGCACAAGTACAAGGTGCCAGTGTGTAAAATTGTACTGAAGACCCACAAGTACTAAGTGCCAGTGTGTAAAATTGTACTGAGGATGCACAAATACTAGGTGCCAGTGTGTAAAATTGTACTGAGGACCCACAAGTACAAGGTGCCAGTGTGTAAAATTGTACTGAGGACGCACAAGTAGTAGGTGCCAGTGTGTAAAATTGTACTGAGGACCCACAAGTACAAGGTGCCAGTGTGTAAAATTGTACTGAGGACGCAAAAGTAGTAGGTGCCAGTGTGTAAAATTGTACTGAGGACCCACAAGTACAAGGTGCCAGTGTGTAAAATTGTACTGAGGACGCACAAGTAGTAGGTGCCAGTGTGTAAAATTCAGCGGCCACTGCGATATGACGCCCGGGATTTGTGCACCCTTGTGTTAGGTCTGCATGTCGAGCCAGTGTGCTCGGTGAAATGATGCTGTCCGTCGGACTGAAAGGCAGTAGCAATTTTGCCATACGTTATGCAGCAGAAGGGCATATTTGAATATCGACCGAAGGTACCCAGTATAATGATATCCGAGGCAGATCAACCCTGACGATGGAGGCAGTAAATTCCCCCGAAATGTCTGCACAATTCTGCCACATACACAGCATCACACCCAAACGAAGCAAACTTCATCTTGACAGAGAATTTTCCTGATATTCATTCGTCAATTATTCTTGGCAGACGCAGGGATAGGATTAAAAAATACGCCACATCTGCGTTCCAGACAAGTTTCCTACTCACCCTTATTACAATTTAAACTTCGAATTCCAGATTTGTGTTATTTTTATGTTGTATTCGAGTTCGTGTGTTGACTTTATAAGTGGCACTTGTGCTGTTGAACCTGCAGGTTCTTAAACACTTGCAGAATCGAATGGATTTGAATTATTATTACTACCAGCATCGTCACTGGAGTACGATGTGGCGCAGTTGGTTGAGGCACTGCGCTACAAACCAAAAGGTCGCGGCTCTATTCCGAATATATATTGGAATTTTTCACTGACACAGTCCTTTCGGCCGCACTGTGGACCTAGGGTCGACTCAACCTCGAACACAGATGAGTACCCGGAATATTTCCTGGGGGGGGGGGTAAAGGCGTCCGGTTCGTAGATCTGACAACCTTACCACCTTCACGTGCCGAACGTCACGAAATCTAGGAAACTCAATCTTCTGGAAACCCCAGGACATGTCCAGGACTGTAATGGTATTTCTTTACCTTTTAGTACAATCATCTGTACTACTTGATGTGGAGTGAACTGACCTGATATATGTGAAGTGAGTTACGTTGAAGTTCTTGAGGACAAAAGTACAATGCACATTAGGATGACCTTATACTGAGGATACTTGATTATATTGTGACTATTTTATTTGGTGTGTATGTCGTACTGTGGTTGTAATAATAATAATAATAATTGTTTTTTGAATTTGAAAATGAAAGGGTTTGTCTAGTGATATTAAAAAGGAACTTCTGGTGACAATGGATGAGTTATTTTGACTGTCAGAACGTGCCGATTAATTAATTCCGGCAAGCAGTTAAATGTCTAGTTATGAAACACTGGATTTCATCAGCCACAGTCTTTAACACAGAAAATTATTTTCAAAGAAACTCTCAGCGAATTAAGTTTCATTCAATGTTATGAACAGAGTACGCGGATATAATGCACATAACTTATATAATGCTGTTGTTGGCGGGCTTACAAGTGGAACGGAATCTTTCGCAAGAGTCCCCATCCATCACGTCTGATTGTCTGTCGTCTTGACTTTCTTCTCGACATGACAAGTCTACGCCTTTCTTGCCACTGTTTAATGCCATTATTACAGCCTCAATTCTTGCACTGTCACCACCATCATGAAGTCGTCTGTGTTCCTAACAAAAGGGGTCATGGCCTTAGACAATGTTATTGATGACGTAAGTCTTACATCACTTCCACCAGAAAGGTACTACAATAAAAACTTATAATTTTTTTACGCTTCTTAATAACTGTATGAAATATTCGTAAAATTATTTATCTGCGATTGATAACTTTACCTTAACTACGCTAATTTTTCTTAGTCACGGTGACAGTCGCACAGTAGGAAGTTTTCCTGTCTCCTTTTAGTTACAAACACGATTGTAAGCCGGAAGTGAAGCGTTACTGAAAGTTCGAAAGACCGTTCTTTTACTTTCCAGGAGAAATCTACGATAAATGTATGTTTTTCAAGTTACACGTGCATTTCCATGACGCGACGACCATACATTTGTAATTCGGTTCACCATAATCCAAGCCATGTATTCTGACTAGCTGTAAATGAAAAAAAATTGTTCTGGCTGGGATACAAAGTGTTCACGATGTAAGAAAATATTCTTATTGACACTGCGAGAGCGATTGGATTTAACGCATCGTGTAGAGCCATAAAGCTATTCATTTGTCATCTGCAAAGGGAGTAGTAAGTGCCAATACCACTCGCTGCCTCCATAAATAGATTCCAGACCAGCACCTCTAACATAGGCCTTAAGAAGTAGTGCGGGGTTGGGCTAGACTTTCGTGAATGCAATTACTAGCCCCTTTTTCTCATTTTTGATTGTGACTTTTTTGAAAGTGCTGAGCTTCAGGACTTCGCATTCGAACAATCGTGCCTTCAATTCCTGTGGACAGGATGAGTCGAAAAAAAATCGTCGTCTCACGGAAAACATCGGCCTTAAAAATTACCTAGCGACCGATTTCGGATAGGGCGTTTTGGAGTTACGAACTTCTGTCAATTTTTGTTGTACAGACTGCAGGATATATTGTTAATTTAAGCTATTTGCAAATTACAATGTTATGTGTATCACTTAGATCAGGTTTGTATCAGCAGGAGTGTCTGAATCTACTACCACATCTCTCGTTTTACACTCTCTTTCCGATTTGTATTGTTTTATCCTGCCCAACATTTTCTTCCACAAATTTAAGCCCTACACACAAATACGAACATAGATTTCCAGTTTCACTTACGACAGGCCTAGGGCTGAAGCCTGGCTCCGATAGGAGTAATTAGTTTCAGAAGGAGATGATTTGAATTCAGTTTCAATTTCCAAACGGAAACTGATAAGCCATTTAAAGTAAGATGAAATATGTATGTGATGTGTCAAGTAGTAATACATCTGTGGAATGAATACTGAAGTCATGTAAGAAATCAGAAAAATAATGTGATGTTACATGGCTACAGTGGTCTAGTAATATAAAAGGAAGGTTTAGATTTTCAAGGTTTTTATTGTTAAAATATATTTAAACCCCAGTGTATAACGTGAGGAAATGAAGTATAATAAATGGATAGAAAATAAAAGAAGAAGACCGAAACTAGACAAAAAGAGGAAATTTCCGTAGAGGTCGGACATGGCATTTCAGTATATTTATCCTATTATCACATATGCAGCCCTTTCTTTCGCTCTTCCTTGCTGTAAGATAACATTTCTATTAGCCTATCATGTTCACTGTTTGAGGCTAAGCCTATTCCTAAAGGAACCTGCCTATCCCGCTTCAGTCCGTCTTATAACGAAACAATAGGCCTGCTCTGGAATCCACATGGAAACCCCATTACATCTTTTCCACAGCAGAAGAATGAGTTGCGCAAAAAAATATGCTAATGAAAGATATAAATCTCACAGACAGAAGTGCAAGATTATTCTGGTGAATCCCCTATATAAGTTATGAAACTGAAGGAATGATTTAGAAAGGGGAAGAAAAAACAGACAATACTACGGAGTAATTCACACAAGATGGACCTTGGAGAAGGATACGTCACACCCAACAGCAAAGGATACACACAGTTTTTTTAATGATAATGATTAGGTAAAATTCGCCGTTTTATTGTCGTCGGTCTTTCTTATACACAGCAGATAATACACAGAAATCATGAAACCTATATGGTGTAAATCACATTTTAACATAAAAGCCCTGACCTTGTATAGAGTGAAATTAAGCGGAATGGATTCATCTGGCTCATAATTTGGATCAGTTTCAACGGGCTGCAATGAACCTTCGTGTTCCATTAAATGTGCTGATTTTATTGGGTAGTTGAACAAATGTTTAGCTTCTAATGAGGGATTTTTCTGCATGAATTGTTTTGTAGAATTCGTACTTCTAGCAGTACGATAAACAGCGAGAAAGGACAATTCAGTCAGGGAAGTAACTGGCTTTGGGCCGGACGACTGGGCGTTTTTCTTGGCTGAAACAGATTTCTTTTCACCACTAAGACCAAGCTCTGAGGGCCATCCTCTTGGTATGGGTGAATTTTAATCTACAGTTTGAAGCAGTAGCAGCGCAAACCTGAGCACTATCCTTCATCTAGCGCCATGTTAAACTATATATGAAGCATTACCCCCACTTCCCACACATTCCTTCACATTGTAGCGTTTAAGCCTAGTAACAATTTTGCTTGCAGACTAGAAGTCAGATGAGAAAGTGGTGACCTATTGTGATAGAAATTTAGTTCTAAAAGCATACAACCTCGGCACATACAACGAAATAACTAGCCATAAAACGAAAATTTATTCTCTTGTTGTGAACATAAAATTTAAACCTGCGCCAGGAAAGTAAGTATTTAATCTCTCAACACGCGGTATTACGCAACGCGGCGCAAAGACAACAATGTCACTCTGGACACACACGTAAGTTCCATGGTTCAGGATCTTAGAAATTGTAGCCTACTGTATACGTATTTGGTCTACAAATAAATTAAATTTGTCACATTCGGACAATTAGTATGATAGCTTATTAGATACCTCGTAATGTTGTACTCTGGTAACCTGATCGTACAAGTGACGGGTCCACTGAGACTGGAAGTGAATAGGATACAATGCAATTAGCAGCATATCGTCTTCGTATTCGGAAGTTCGGTATTCCTCTCCAACAGGTTTTGGCTTATGTGAAGCCTACTGTAATTGTAAATCAGGATCTCAGGTACATTACCAGCTCGAGTTACGCTAACGCCATCTTCTGGGTCTGTGTTTCACTGGCCACGTGACTGATCAAACCACGCTTGCGGTTAACATATTAACATACGTACTTTAGGAAGTTTCGTGTTTTATACAGGTTATATATTGTCGTTTCTAGAGCGAAATATAGGGGACTACCATGGGCAGGGCGTGTGACCGTGCTCAGTAAGACAAAGGATCTGTAGCCTACATATATACCTAATTCAATATGCCCGTCCATCGCGCAATGCTCGTCCAAAAAGCACGTTGTGGAAAAAACGATAAGAAATATTTCTCTTAAGACAGACAACTCTGGAAAAATGACTGACATTTCCTATTACGAAAAATAGGCACAGAATACCCAAATGCTAGTCTCTCTCTCTCTCTCTCTCTCACACACACACACACACACATAATTCAAATTAGACTTAATTAACAATATAGCACTAAAACAGGTATTAGGGAGAGAGGTTGTTAGGTTCTGTGGTGAATGGAACTGATATAGGAAGGCGGGCAGTGTCGGGTTTAGGCATTAGCGGTATTAAACATGCAGACTTGGCTACCTCAGTGCTGGTGAATTATAAGTAATTACAGTAAACAATGCCTTGTTAAACTATAAGGCAATAAAATTTACACCTGGAATGGTTTAAGAATACTGCCGTTAACATACTCGCAATCTGATTTTATTCCACTCTCTTCTGTACTATTTTTACAAATGATATTTATTCAATCTATTTACTTTATTTATGTTACACCGAAGATTGGATTCGATAGCCCAGATTGTATAGCAAAGAACGACAGGATGGTTAGTGAATAATGGCGTAAGAGGATGCGATGGGAAAGAAGTGTATGAAGCATATACAATTGTTTGTAAAATGCAGTCCCTTCCATTTCACTTAAGAGGTAAAACCATCCCATTACAGCCCTGGAGAGGCCCTGAAGGTTCCAGGAGGTTGAGGTTCCCAGATTTCAAGACAATCGGCACATGAAGTTGGTAAGGTTGTCAGCCTTTACCCCAGTAAATGTTCCTGGTACTCATTCCTGTTAGAGGCTGAGTCAACCCCAGGGTCATAGTGCGACCGAAAGGATTAAGTCAATGACAAAACTGCAATGACAACATCGGGAATCGAAACCGCGACCATCCGGTTTGTAGCGCAGTGCCTCAACCAACCGCGCCACCGCGTGCCTCTTCTTGTAAAAACTAACGGGTCGCTTAATGGGTTAGTCAATGGCTGCAAGCCCAAAAAAAACCATGACTGACCCCCTAACTATGACAATCCATTCGGTCAAATTCTGAATTAAATATTGCAATTGGCTTTAAATTTTAGATCTTCACTCTTCTGGGTTCTTACACAGCGTATGTTTTTAGCTGTTAACCGACGCTTCGGGACCAAAAATATGCTACGTTAAACCCAGAAGAACAAAGCCTGAAATCTCGCGAATTTAAATTTACTCTTCCTTACAACGCAAATCTTTATCGAAAGCTAGTTTCATTACGGAACTTGAAAAGCCAAGGGAGGTCATTAAGAAAGAAATGTCGATGTGGAATTACTGTTTGCATATCGTTGTAAAGATTTTCGCTTGCATAGAAGAAACCCTTCTCGCGGGAGTAATAAAGCCACTGTGCATACACGTACCACTACTAGTCTATATAGGATATTTCGGGCTGCTAAGATGACACGATAAATTACGAGGCCGCATCTCTTCTTTCTGCTCGCAGGCATCATCCGCTACCTCTTCCTGGCGCTGGAGTGCGAAACACCGCCACTCCGGGCAAGGTAATGAAAGAACAAAAGGTCGAGAGGGTGGCGGGAAAGAACATTCAAAATGACGAACGGCCGAATGTCCGTTCTGTCCATTTAATTTACGACAATTCAAGCAACCACGAAATCAGATCATTTGGATCCTACGATATTACATTAGAGAAAAAATATATAGTGCTTAGTTGTTATTATATGGCGCATAATTTATCGAGTGAACCGGGTTAGCTCAGTAAGTAGTCGTACTGACTGTGTGCTGGAGGTTCCAGATTCGATTCCTACCAGGATCAGAAACCAGAGTCGCCGACAGCAGGTTCAGGCCTCATCGAAAAAATTTTTGTGCCCCTAGCAGGGGCAGACAGGCTCTAATTCTTGACGCTAAATCGGCAATAATGACTCTCGGTTGCAAAGTAAGTTGAGCTTGGTCTGAAAGGTTTAATTTGTACAGTCGACAGATGGTACTACCACAGAGAAATACAGAACTTATGCAACATATTCGGGCCCCGAACCTCATTCCAGACGGGCGGGCCCCAGTAATTTTTACCCCTGTTTCCCCTTCCCCGCCGTCTCGGCTGCACTGTCAGAAACGTTCTCTTTATCGCGCCCAAATTAGCTCGAAGTCCAATCATTCTGCGTATACCGGAAGTTATACTTCTGGCAGTAAAGTGGCCGGAACGTGAAGGTAGTTACCCTTTTCCGTCTACTAAAGAGTTTAAAAACGTGGAGATACTGACTTACATTCCCTATTTAAGATATCGTTGTGAGATATCCAGATTTCTACAACTAATTAATTTTTACAATATAACAAGAACAAACCGACTGGCTAAGGGCTGGAAAGTCCGGGCTTCGAACCCAGGGTAACAGCAAGAGAATTCTTATTCATCATACACATCAGCTCTGAGAGTCACCCAGCCTCCTCTACAGTGGGTACCCGGGCACATGTCTGGGAGTACAGCGGTCGGGGCGTGACCTTGACCACCGAAGACACATTGCGCCGAGTTTGTTGAGAATAAGTATAGCTGTTCCTCTACTCTTTTCTGTGCAAGTTACAGCTTGTTATGCGGTAACATTTACCTTTTAACAACACCAAATAACATAATTTTATACTCAGATTAGAAGTTCAGTGGTTCTCACAGCGGTGAATATGCAGAGATCTGCCTTCCCTGGGATACGACGCCGTGTAGTCTGACAGAAATATTCTGATGGCTGAAGGAATACGTTCTTCCGGAATATATGTAAATTTGTGCCAGCACTCACGACAAAACGTCACTGACAACGATCATATTCACATTATACTCTCTTTCTCGAGTACTATTACAATCTTAAAATAATTATTCAGCTGAGTGATGAAATGACTATTGTCAAAGAGATGGAACTTTAGTCACAGAGTTCATGCTAAGGGTTTGTCAATATCGCAACTTTCAATGACGTAGCTAGCCTCAATGACGTAGGTAGCATTTCATAACCGGTTTAGACACTGCCAGTATTACAACCGTTACTGAGGAATAATAAAAGTACTTATATCTACGACTGAATATGCGACTTACTGAAAGTAGCTAATGCCGAACACTGAAGGAAAGAGAGTTGCTGATCTTCGTACAGGGGAGGTCGTGGTCTGTATATTGTATATATATATTAAGCAGTGTTTGTATGGGGGACAGCGGTGGCACAATGGTTAAAGTGCTGTCCTACAAATCGGAAGGTTGATGGTTCGATCCCAGTGGTGTCATTGGAATTTTTCAGTGTCATAAAATCCTTCCGATCGCATTATGGCCCTAACAGAAATGAGTATCAGGAGTATTTCCTGGGGGTAAGGGCGCCCGGTGCGTAAGGCTGACAACCTTACCACCAACCTGTGCCGTTGTCATGAAATCTGGGAACCTTAACTTCCTGGAACCCTCTGTGCCACTCCAGGCCTGTAACGGGACTGCTTTACCTTTAACATTGGTATGAGAGTTTGATGGTGATAAGTAAAACAATGAATTGGAACTGGTGAGATTTCAATTTATGCTTTCTGTGTGAAGCTTGTGATGCCCGCACATTAAGACAGAACGGAGAAATTCACGAAACATGCCCTTGTCTTAATCGGTAATAAAACCCTACCACAATGACAGATGTGACGGCAATATGAACTGCGGTGCACATAATGGCGGACACACACACACACACACAACTTACTCGCAATAAACCTGGTAATGGGACATTAACAGGGCATAATATAATGGTGATACGACTGGTGTAAGGATGGTATTTATATTAATCTCTAGTTTAAGTCCTTTAAAGCTTGGAAGAGGCCACAGTTATGTGTGGAGCTTTATGGGCGAACGTACTATTTTCTGCTGCAAACACGAGCTTCAGTTGCCTAGCTCCCTGCCTTTTCTAACGAAGAATGATTCTTAATATACATGGTGCACATAACATTACGAGTTATTACTGGTGACTGTATTAGGTAAATTAATATTTTATGCTGAGACACAAAATCAATAAAACAAAATTTTCACCGCCTACATTTGATGATATATCAGAAATTGACAAAAACGTACACACAGGAACATGTACTGATGTTTACTTTTATTCATCCTCCAACAGGTTTCGGTCTTATACGACCATCATCATGGGAATTCCAATGAGGCTACACAAGAAATTACATTTCATTTCTATTTGTCGTGGTGCAGAACACTTTAAAATTTAAAAGTAATAAGCAGTCTCATAACGAAATAAGTGTTTTGATTTTCTAAATATCTTATTTCTATTTACGTTGCAATTTGTTTGAATGCCTGAGGTGACAGAGGACTATACACAGTGCATAAAATAAGAAATTATAGTCATAAACAAAAGGTGACAAAAATTATAAATAATTCTTATTACAAGACAAACGTAATGAATGCTACAATAAAAAGAGCGACAAATTATTACAAGACAAACGTAATGAATGCTACAATAAAAAGAGCGACAAATTATTACAAGACAAACGTAATGAATGC
>Ga0123354_10017112_pt1 | contig 11355 bp, 11 predicted proteins | sample TergutLab28metaG_2_FD_97872 | JGI IMG/M metagenome (GOLD analysis project Ga0123354, IMG submission 97872) | Labiotermes labralis P4 segment gut microbial communities from Petit-Saut dam, French Guiana - Lab288 P4 | ecosystem: Host-associated > Arthropoda: Insects > Digestive system > Gut ... | reverse complement strand
ATATCCATACCAGTCCTGTAAAGCAATACCACCATACTTTCGGATGTAAACCTGATGATGGCCACATTAGGCCGAAACATGTAGTTTACTTCATCCTGTATTAAACATCTTTTTAGATATTGTTGTGTTATTGACAGATACCCACACCCATTGTTTATGAGACCGCAGTACTGAAAGTCACATGCAAGTCCTTATAGCAGAAGGAAGTAAATGTGCCTTTGCTGCCTTATTGCACTAACCACTTTAAGAAAGTATTTTTTGGGGTTTTCTTCCCCCTTTGATTTTGAGACTTCCTGTAAACTCATCCATGAGCACTCATATAATCCTCTGTTCTAAGAACCATAAACAGTTGTTGACCTACACAGTTCGTTGTAACACACATACCGTCATCTTCAAATTTTGTAGCACAGTGTACTCAACTGCCATAAGCAGATATTTGAAATGATTATTCCCTAAACTAAAATTTAAAGTGAAAACTGACAAAGTTAGAAAAAGATACTGAACAAAGCTACACTAAATAAATATAAGTTAATTGTTTTGAAACTTAGGGAACAGGTAGATGGATCCACTCTTAAGAATATACAGGTGTAGGGCAGTTCATCCCTGTAATGTTCTCAGTTCAACAAAAGATATGGTACTTTTCAGAATAAGCACAACTGTCTACTTACTGCACCAAACACAACTATTTATTTCACGCACAAAACAGACGTTTTGTGCATGAAATAAATAGTTGTGTTGAGACTGAAAAATACTGTACCTTGGATTGTCTTAAGAGTGTACTTTTTATTTGAAGTGTTTTAGGATTATAAACATGTGAAATACAAGACATAATATCAGCAGCTGTCGAAATGACCGTTTAAAGTAAAATAGAACCCCCAGCCATTAACAGCTAGGTCAGTGTTTAAATCTTTTGTACTTGCATTCACACACACACACACACACACACACATAGAAATTCATTCTCTGTGTTTAGGCAGGAAGGAAATCTACTGGATTTTTAAGACATGCTGTATAATTTCTGTTTGTTTTCCACAAAATGCCATTTCTTTCAATTTTATCTTTTTCTGTTCAAAGAATCCTCATTTTTTCATAAAACATGTGTGAAGAAGTAACTACCGGCCCGGTCGTTTAAAAGCCGTACAACACTGAAGTGAACAAACCCACACAGACTTCAACCTGTGATCCTTTGAACCAGAAGCAGGAACACTAACCTCTAGATCACGTGACGGACTTAATGAAAGCTACGTTCCCATAACCTTTTATTGTAGCATTGTGACATTTAACCCTTATCACACATAACATGAATGAGCTCAGATCCATGATATGACTTGCACAGTGAGTGCAGATAAACATATGTCAGTGAACCAGTATGTTGTAACACTTGAAATTTCCAGTTTTTATCATGCCAGTGCATTTTTGTCAACTGTTAACCTTTTGGCGCCGGAATTATTTTTAAAATTTTAGCACATCCTGTATATAAAATGTGAATAATACTGGAACCAAATACGTTAGAATTATGAAACAAACTGCATTTTGAAGAGAAAATAACGGAGAGTGTGTATTATGTTTAAAATATTCAGTGCTTATATTTGTTGAATGAATATATAAAATGCAACTTTAGAGGTTAGCGGTGCGGTACGACCACTATAGTTGACATTAGGCGTCTAAAGGTTAATGTACGTGGCATAGGCATTGTTCCACATCGTTCATACATCACACAATTAAAGTGTTGCTGACACCAAACTGTAATGTCTCTGTGATACAAAAGAATCATTGCCATTGGGAAATTCCAGTGTGTTTACATACGTGTGAAGAAAGGAGGGAGGTTGCATGTGGTGCAGATAACTCTGCTTAAGAGTGAGGACTTTGTTCCATGTACTGCATGACACAAAGCTATCGGACTGTTTAGGTCCGCCAGCACGCAAGGTTGAACTTGCCACATTGGCCGGGTTACAGATTAATGACCATGTGTAGTATCATAGGAATTTACTGGTTCTGTAAAAATACGTTCAGGCGTGATGTAACAAGAGTGGCCATTGCACAGGCTGTACTGTATTTTGGATTCTGATCAGTGATTTTTATTTTTAACTTGTTGTAATGTAATGACTGTGAGTCATAGTTCTACTACACGTATTTAAGTTACGTACATGTGCTCCCCCGTGAAGCTTACCCTCCGTGAGAATCTGTGACAGTCACATGCCTATTAATGAGTTAATCAACAATAACTACAAGAGTAGAAAAGCAACTAGAAGATAGTGATTTGGTGAACACAAAAAACGACTCTTGGTCTGCACTGCTGTGTGATCCCACACACACACACATACGAGACGCAATAGACAAAAAAGTAGTACCTATCTACTGTGATACGACACATGAATTCCACTTTGTTGTTGACATATACACAATACTGTTAGTGTATGATCCATTGTGAGGCCTGAATACGGTACATGAAGGTTAGTTTTAACATTTTACTGTATTATTCCACTGTTTTAATCTTAAGTAAGAATTTTCAGAGTTTATCAAGTTTAATGTGAATGAAATTGGATCCCATTGAGTGTTGTTTTTACTGTACCTTAATTGTTGTTCTTAGTTGGCCTGAAGATGGCTGGTCACGGCTCAAACATGTAGCCAAATATTACTTAATTGTAATTATTGCATCTAGTTTGATGTATGTTGTGTATTGGCGGTACATAATATATTATACAAATTTGATAATACACAACGGGATGGCTTCTATGAAATGTAATAATGCTCAATAAGAATGAACAAGCATGAAAAATTTTTCTCAAAACAGCGTTTTGCTTTTTATGCTGAATTATGTTTGGTACTTGGGTATTTTGTGAATTGCTGTATGAGTTTAACATTTGAATTATCATAGGACTTGCCTGCAATATGAATAAACATGAAGTCACACAGTGAACATTGGTAACAACTATTCCCTGCTTCGAAGAGGTATGTGACGAGGTTTTTTTTCTTTAAATCTTAAAGATATTCTCGTGACAGAACAGAAACGATGGACCGATGGGAGGGCAGTGTGGATCTCACTGCAGGATACTCCACTCCATGCTGCGTGCATGAAAAAGGCTGAAGTGGTGTGCTCTGATGGAGAGGTGCAGAGCAGTCCTGTGAAGATCATAAATGCAGTCTCCCCCATTCCCACAATGTACACATGGGCACCCATTCAGCAGAACTTTATGGTAAGCTTAGAGTCAGTTCCAGATGGGATGAAAATGCAAATAATATTTTAGCTGTTGACATAAAACATTTTAGAATCATTTTAGTTTATATTTTTATGCCTATCAAAAGTACATACTACAATTTTTATTTGGTACTGCCATTGATATGGGATGATGTATTGAGGAAGTTAGTTTCACTGAAGTACTGTAACTTAACAGGACAGGACTGGTTGAAGGTTTTTGGCAATAAGAATTGATCACATGATTATACTTGTAAAGTTTACCATCTTTTTACGTTTGTGTGATGTATTGTCACTAATAAGTATTGATGATCCATTCCTCTTACCCAGGCCAAATTTACTGTTCACTGGATTAAACTTAATGTGCTAGGTTATGCATGGTTACATTGTCAGGTGCCTGAGTTTTTTGATGAATTCAGAAGTGGGTGATCTAATTAAAACCCTTGTCTAGAACCCTGTTTCTAATTCCTGGTGTAATGTTGTGAAATGTTAGTACAGAGATCCACAAATGTTCCAAAAATCTGTGAGCCATCTCAGAATTCTGTGTGCCAAGATGAGTGACTTGAAGCAAGTTCCATTCTGAGGGCCCATAAATATTAGGTGCCCCCCCCCCCCCAAAAAAAAAAGTCAGTTGCCTGGGTAACGGGGCACCTGGAATTTATGCGCCACTGTGTTAGTAACTAGCCATGATGGTTTTACAGGTGGAGGATGAGACAGTACTACACAACATTCCTTACATGGGAGATGAGATCCTTGACCAAGATGGAACATTCATAGAGGAGCTTATAAAGAACTATGATGGAAAAGTGCATGGAGACCGGGAAGCTGGGTTTATTGATGATGCCATTTTTGTTGAATTGGTTAATGCGCTTATGCAATATCAAAATAAAGATGTAAGTGACAGTTTATTTTATTCTCTTTGATGAAGTCAGTCAATCTTTGGACAAATTTTAAATTGCCTACTAGTTCTAGCTTCTCATGTGAAGTGTTTGCTATAGTGCAAGCCATGGGAAAACCCAAAATATTTGGGTAAGTAAAAAATGGAAAATGTATTAAATAAATGGCATTTTAATCTATGTAATGCAAAGAATGTGCAGCTTATATTGTATTGATACAGTGAATGGGTTGATGTAACGTATATTCCCTGTCAGAGCGTTTTGAATTACCAGATTCATCCTCAGATGGTCTCTCTTGAGCCTTTTGTAATATATGTAACATTACACATAACTACAGGAGCCCTGTTACTATAGTGGTATAGTGAATAGGCTCTGTGTAGTATGGATGACTGAGGATTGATGGTGCAATTCCGTGTTGGGGAAAAAAAATTTTTCTCCACTCCAAAGCATCCAGATCATTGGGCCCACCCAGCCTCATGTTCACTGGGTAATGAGTTAAGCAGCTGGGGCATGAATTTGATCACTCATGACCATCTGGTTCCAAGGCTAAGAACATGTGAAGCTCTACTTCTGCTGCTCCCTTATATGCCTGATGTGCACAGGGACAACTTCACATTTACTTGGTTTTACACAATTTCATGTGCAATGAACACTTGTTCAGGAAAATGTCCTTCTTCCTTCATAATTTCTAGGTACTTGGGCTTGGATTGTGCACCTGTTTGGTGATTGACCTGGCATAACTTTGTAGTGTCACATAAATTTGGCAAGCAAATCTTTATATACTTCAGATTTACTTGTACTCCCACTGCCTTCATCAGTGATGATGTATCTGTAAAAACTCTGTGTTTCTTGTATGAGGGGGTGCTGATAAGTCCTTAGCCCGACCAGGAAACGAAACGAGCTACAGTGACCAAACTCGGGTTTTATTCAACACGCTCCCCATGAAGCTCAATTCACTACTTAGCCCTTTGCTCTAACTTTTGCAAGCCACTCAAAAAAAAAAAATTCAGAAGGTTGTCCGTCCAACCAGGTCTCCGCAGCAGTAATGAACTCCATGTCAGATGAAAAATGGCAACCTTTCAATTGTTTTTTCAGTCCAGGGAACAGGTGGTAGTCCGACGGGGCCAGATCCGGAGGATAGGGTGGGTGATCAAGACATTGGAAGCGCAGGTAGGCCAGTTTCTTCTGTGTTGCAAGTGCCCGGTGAGCCGGGGCATTGTCGTGCAAGAACAAGACCCCCTTGATAACCTTCCCACAGCATTTTTCCTTCAAAGTGTCCTTCAATTGCACCAACAGAAATGAGTAATACTCAGCATTGATAGTTTGGCCCTTTGGAAGATAATCAATGAGGAGGATGCTGTTTTGATCCCAAAAAATTGAGGCGAGAACTTTTCCCATGGATTTTTACACTCGAAATTTTTTTGGGGGGCGGGGTGAGCCGCTATGCCGTCACGCCATTGATTGTTACTTTGTCTCCGGGTGGTAGTGATATAACTAGGTTTCGTCCATGATCACCAATTGCGACGGGAAATCATTTGGATCGTGCCGAAAAAATTCCAAAAGTTGCCCAGATGACTGGCACCATTGACGTTTTTGATCCATGTTCAAGCATTTCGGAACCCACTTCATGGAGAGCTTTCGCGTGTCCAAATCTTCGTGAATGATGGTAAAGCAGTTCCAATACAGGCCTGGACAGGCCCAGAGAGTTCCAGGAAGTTAAGGCTCCCAGATTTCATGACAACGGCACAGGATGGTGGTAAGCTTGTCGGCCTTACGCACCGGCCGCCTTTACCCCCAGGAAATACTCCTGGTACTCATTTCTGTTAGAGGCTGAGTCGACCGCAGGGCCATAGTGCGATCTGAAGGATTTTTATGTCAATGAAAAATCCACTGACACAAGCTGGGATTGAACCAGCGACCTTCCGATTTGTAGCACAGTACCTTAACCACTGTGCTACCGCGGTCCCTCATGAATGATGGCCCTAACCCATTTACATGAGATGCCCAGTTGCTCAGTTATTGATTTAGCTGAAATCTGGCAGTCTTCCAAGATTAGCTTGTGAATTTGATCAATAATCTCTAGGGTGGTCACTGTTTTGGGTCATCCAGGACGAGGTGCATCACAGGTGGAAAAATCACCACGTTTAAACTGGGCCACCCAGTTTTTGATGGTGTATGATGGTGCATGTTCCCCTTATGTTTCTGTCAGAATGGTGTGAATGTCCTTTGGCGCCTGGCCATGCAGGAAAAAAAACTTGATGACAGCTTGCATCTCCATGTTGTTGAAATCGGCGCGTCACCCGACATGCTTCCTTTCATGCCCTGTAATAAGAAAAGACTTGCAATTCGGCACATGAACAGACTCCTCTTTCCAACGACACTATCGATTCTGTCCTAGGACATCGGGAAGTAGATCGGGCTAAGGACTTATCAGTACCCCCTTGTACATACCAGTGTCACCAGCAACTAAGCTTCTTTTGTTTGCCTCACCAAGTATTTGCATATTGAATAAGTTTTCAGTTTTTCTGGCACAGAAGGTGTAACACTGATGCTTGTTGTTTTGTTCACTTCGTTTGATGGTGCAGATTATATGCATGTTCATGTGATTCTTATTGTTGGGTTGGGTTACACTCATACCACCACATAATGTGCATAACATATTAATATCTTTTTTGTCAACTACAATTGTGGTGTGTTTTACATTTTTATAAACATGGAAATTTTTTAAATTTTCTGTTTTGTACAGTGAATCAATAAATGCGCAGTTAATTGGCAAATTTATTATAATGCTCCTACATGTTTCGACACTATTGTGTCATCTTCAGGGTGCTCATAGTCAGTACCTGCCAAGTTACACAAGCATGTCAGTGCAGCTGTTGGCAATACAATTTAAAATTTCTCATATGTGTTTTGCTGTTGAATCTCAATGTTTAAAAATCATTAAAAATATTAAATTTGTCTTAGTTATAATAAAATAATGACAAAATAATTTTAGCCATTTTATTATAAGTAGAACAGTTTTAACATTTTTAGTAATTTTAAACAATGAGATTCAACGAGAAAAAAATATGTGACATTTTGAACTGTATTACCAACAGCTGCATTTGAAATACTTGTGTAACTTAGCAGCTGCTGACTACGAGCTCCGTGAAGATGACACAATAGTGTCGAAACATGTAGTAGGAGTATAATTAATTAATGAATTTGTCAAGTAATTGTGCATTTGTTGGTTCATTGTACAAAATAATAAAAGATGAGTGGTACAAATATTAAAATAATAAACATGGAAAGTCATTTTGCAGGAAGAAGCAAATCAAGAGAAAAGTGGAGAGAAGGAGGGAAAAGAAAAAGAGAAGGAGAAGCCTGTCGGTGGTGGTGCGGTATCCAGCAGTCGAGGAGGTGCAGCAGAATCCAAGTCAGGGTCATCCGGTGGGACTGCAGCTGCCAAGCCATTCCCACACACAGTCATATTCCAGGCCATATCAGCCATGTTTCCTGATAAGGGACGTACAGAGGAACTGCGTGAAAAGTGAGTCTCTCCAGATCAGAACTGTCTAAAGTAAGGGAAAACATGGAACAACTGCAGTAGGTTCTGTATAGGTATCAGCTATACCTGCAGAGCTATTGCGCTTGACCTAAGGCGTAGTTCAGTGGCCACCTGCCTGTTGAGATTGTGGGTTCAAATCCCACCAGGGGCATAGATGTCTGTCTGCTGCGAGTGTTGTATGTTGTCAGGTAGAGGTGTCTACGACAAGCTGATCACTCATCCAGCAGAGTCCTACTGACTGTGGTGCGTCGTCATGTGTGATCTAGAAACCTCGTGAATGAGGGGGGCCACTGGGGGCTGTTGTGCCAAAAACAAACAAACAGAACTATTCCCTTCTGCTCCTCCTCTTCCTCCTCCTCCTCATGCTGCAGCTCAGATCACCTCTGAGGCCAGTGTTCATTCATTTGAGTAGGAGAAGGTTTTCCTTGTATGTTGTTTGTTGGGTTCTGTTATTCTATTCCTGTTATTTTAGTTTTAAATTTATGCTCATGAGGTAGAATATTTGTCTCCTGTAAGAAAAGTGTAAACTATAAGTTGTTTATTTTCATTTTAAGTACCAACTAAATGCTCTTTCAATATGTGATGCAGTAGTCACGATACACCAACATGTTTTGGCCTATCCATGCCATCATCAGGGGGTACATGCCAAGTGTACATCCTGTTGATGGCATGGTTTTGCTGAAACATGTTGGAGTAATATGGATACTGTTATCACGTTATTTGAATAAAGGTAGACCAGCTTGATGACATTTTCTTTATTATGTCGAATTACTGCTCATCATGTTTAGGATGTTAATACATCTATCTTCAGGAGCTTGTGACTACTTGGTGCGTTATTGTGTAGGCTGTACTGTGCTGACTTGAGGCACAGTACAGCCTACACAATAACGCACCAAGTAGTCGCAAGCTCCTGAAGATGGATGTATTAACATCCGAAACATGTTGAGCAGTAAATCGACATAATAAAGCAAGTGTCATCAAGTTGGTCTACCTTTATTCAAATATAAAGATGATGCACGGTCCAATACACATAATATTCACTGTTATCACGTATTGTAAGTGCATTTAGTTGGTACTTAAATGAAATTAGTGATTCAAAATGCATGCGGTAAATAACTTTAAACCTGTAAGACGTTTCTTCAGAACTAGCTTCATGGCTTTGTTAGTCATGTTGTGCTGTATGTAACTGCAGATATATCGAACTGACGGAACGGCTGGATCCCAATGCGCTTCCTCCTGAATGCACACCTAATATTGATGGTCCAACAGCAGAGTCTGTTCCACGTGAGCAAACAATGCATTCTTTCCACACACTTTTCTGCCGACGGTGCTTCAAATATGACTGTTTTCTTCATCGTGAGTATCCAGTATATGAATGCAGTTCTGTGATGCCTTGCAGTATGCCTGTTTTCTGAAACCTCTCACCTTATACAAGTGTAGAGTACTTATTTTTTGTTTGATGGGTATTCGTAACCATTTCTTTTCATCAGTAATTGATAAGTTTCAATATGCATAAACAATTAACAATATATAAATTCTGGAGGGAGGATAAGGAGTGGGGGTTGAGGGGAGAACTTGGAAATTGATACAACTTTTATAATAAATACAGTACAAAAACCATGAATTAATATGATACTAAATATGGTCGCTATAGACATATCAGTTGATTATCCAGTGTGAAACACAGTAAAATTGTTGTCACAGTGAATGATCAAATACACCCAGTTTGCATCCTACCTTTCCAAAGCCTGTAGTGTAGCTGTAGACAAAACAGTAGAGCATGAGCAAGAAATCATGGTTGATTTGCAAACACAATTAATACCTCAAAATTAACTCTGTCCTTTTGAAGGCCAGTGGATTTGTTTATCAGCCTATCATCCGACATGTTACAATTCCTGCATCCCCATACAGCTATATATTTTAAACTGAAATGTGGACCACTAGCTACGCTTTGATAGTGATTTTATTTCTGTTTGTAGCGCATGATAGTGATGTGTATTAGGGTGCAACTTGCAACCTCTCCAGTCTCGTTTCAAATTTCACTAGAAAAGTGATCTGAACTGGTCTAATAGGAACTAACAGTGCAGATCGTATCTTCATTCACATTTGTTAATGATGGGACAACCAGCACACTGTGAAGCTCATAGTTCTGCTCTCTCTCTCTTCCCCTGCCCTCCCCCTCTCTCTCTCTCGCAAGCATACACACACACACACACACACATATGAATGTATCATATTTCTGCCCCTTCTCAGAAGTTTTCTGTTCTGAATGTTTATTCTTCTTGGTTAACTTAGCTCTAATGTCTCACTGTACTGCTCCAAATTGTTCTGTGAATAAATCTGGGCAGATGAAACTGTAATGTGTACCCATTCAAGTCCACATATCATAAACAGCTTTGAGCTAAAGAACTGAGTGTTAAATACTTCAGTAAAATGGAAAACATATACATGTATACTGTACTGAATACACAGTGTGAATTTCATATTTACTTTTCACATTCATAAGTATTTAAAAATACCTACATAACAGGGGGAGGGGGGGGGGATGGAGCATTTGCGCTCAATATGTTAACCAGTGCTATTTCTGTTATAACATTTCAGGTTACAGTTGTATGATTAAAATATCTGTAAGGTAGCAGCTGCAGCGTTTTCACAACTAGGAATGTGTGTCTTGTTTGTACTATATATTAAAGAAACATTTGCACATCTCCACTGTAATACGTATGTGTACTTAACAAACAGTGTATGTACCTGCTATATACAGCTAAGAAGCAACGTAACCACACCCACTTTTATCTGTCTTTTAAACAGTTCCATTATTTGACATTTTATGACTACAAGAAGTGCATAATATAGTAACTGTAACATCGAATGGTTTCTATTACACATTTTGTGCAGTTGTTTGTATATTGTTTGTATTCTTGTATGACCCCTTTGAGAAGGTCGCAGAAGCAACCAAAACATGTCGGTGAATAATATATGAAAATTACATATTTTATTTATGCACATTTGTTGGTTTGTTACATAGTACAAATATCTTTACATTCTCTGAACCTTGCATCGTGACACATAAACGTGAGAGAGACCAACAAGATTCACACACATTTCTCATTAATTTATTCCTGTTAAACTATACTCCACATGTTAATAAAAATCCAACCAGATGCAACAGTATGCAGATATTTATTCACTGCAAAGTCACTCTACATGTTTCGGTTGTCACAGTACCCATCATCAGGAGTACTAAAAACTGTAACCGCAACCTCCGGTACAGGTCATAATACTGGTACAGCTACTTCCCTCCAACGTGGCCTGATCGGGACTCATGTCGGAGGGAAGTAGCTGTACCAGTATTATGACCTGTACTGGAGGTTGCGGTTACAGTTTTTACTACTCCTGATGATGGGTGCTCTGACACCCAAAACATGTAGAGTGACTTTGCAGTGAATAAATATCTGCATACTGTTGCATCTGGTTGGATTTTTACTAACATTGAATTGTGATGCACGGAACCATGAGTTTAAAATTTATACTCCACATCTCATGTATATTGGACCGTGCGTCATTGTGATAGTTGAAAAATAAGATACCAGCTTGATGTCACTAGTTATTAAGTTTTATTTCACTTCTTCTATGCTCAACATGTTTCAGACATTAATACATCCATCATCAGGAGCCTGCGACTTTTCTATTGTATCACCACATTGGTCGTGTGT
>Ga0123354_10017111_pt1 | contig 11356 bp, 7 predicted proteins | sample TergutLab28metaG_2_FD_97872 | JGI IMG/M metagenome (GOLD analysis project Ga0123354, IMG submission 97872) | Labiotermes labralis P4 segment gut microbial communities from Petit-Saut dam, French Guiana - Lab288 P4 | ecosystem: Host-associated > Arthropoda: Insects > Digestive system > Gut ... | reverse complement strand
GGATGCAGGCTGAAGCAGTGCTTCAGCCATCATCCGGATACCACACCACACCAGCCAAACCACAACGTAACACCAACACACATCGCACCAGAGCAATACAACCCATGAAATAGCTCAACAAATAAGTCGCAAGCTCCTGAGGTTGGATGTATTAACATCCGAAACATGTTGAGCATTAAATAATGAAATAATAAAGCAAGTGACATCAAGTTGGTCTCTCTTCATTCAACTGTTTAATTTGGTCTAACATATTTCACTTAATGGATGATCGCGTAAGTTCACCTAAGGAGAACAGACTGCCGAAGTTTTTCCGTTCATTGAACTCCTTCGAGCTTTGTCTGATGGAATCTGCACGACAACTGTTGCTCCTGAAACCTGCATATGTGAAAAGTCTTTATAAGCTCCTTCGAATTAACGTCGAAAAGCATCTGTAAGCTTCGTCACGACTTTCCGTCCGTCTATCCGCACGTATTAGAGCGGATCCACGGGACTTATTTCCGTAATATTTGACAATGGAGACTGTTCGGAAAATCTGTTGAGAATCTCCAGACTGAGTTTCAAGCAGACAAAAATAACGTGCACGTTGCATGAAGGCCTAAATATATTTATTTTTTTCAGAGTAACATGTATTTTGTATTTCGACAACAGTGCATTTTTGCGTTTACGTGTCAACACTCAGTGGTTTTCTATTGCTTACAGGTACCGGTAGGCTAACAACAATAAAAGGGGACACATTGTTGCATGCAATGGCAACAGTGGCTACACAAACTCTCCACAGTATTGCGCTACACTTACATGACATTTTTCTTGTACTTCAGATTGTTACACTAAACTGAAACGCTCACAGCTTAATTGAAAGAAATAAACGGTCTAGTGAGACTTGCCAGTGGTTAAAATTTCCCCTGAATGGGTTACGGGCCCAGAGCAGGGTAAATCCAGCGGTCAAAATAGATTACCCAGGGTAATGAAACACTACTCCCCAATTGGCAGAAGGAATCATGATAGAACTTTGAAGATACTTCTGGATACGTGAGACCGGAACGGGTCAACAAGTGACCCAACTCCATGACAGATATGATGATGATGACGATGATGGCGGCGATAAAATATTTCGTTCTCTTCCATACAGCTTCATCAAATCAAATAGGAAGAAACATTCACGCAGACTCCACAGTAATATTCAACACAGCACACATTTGTAACCAAACCCTAGATGATGCACACACATAGAGAGTGTGCCATGACTCAGGACGGCAGTCGCTGTAACCTAACCGCAGTTTCAATCCCACGTCTTTCCATGTGGGATTTGTGGTAAATGAAGTGGCATTTAGACACGTTTTTCTCCCAGTACTTGGGTTTTGCCTAGTACGCATTATTTCGACATTGTTCCTTTCTCATGTATTTATCTATTTATTTATTCATCACTGACGCTATGTAATCCTAGGGACTACGAGAGGTTTAGGTATCATGCTAAGAAAAGGGTTATGTTTAAAAAGCCGGGATTGGACAGTTAGCAGATAGGGTACACGAACTTATACAGTTTTGCTGGAGTAGGCATAATGAAAGGCTAATCCCGACGCCGCTCGATTTCTAGGATCGCGGATTCGAACCCCGATGAGTAAATGGATGTTCGTGTCTTGTGTTTGTTTTGTGTTGTGTAGGTAGTGGCTTCTACGACGGACTGACAACTCGTTCAGAGGATTCCTACCGGGTATGTGTGCGTATCTGTGTGTGATCTAGGAACCTTCACAGTGAGGTGGCCTAAGGCCCAAGTTTGGCCCCTGCGCCACACACACACAAAAGAATCCTCAATGTATGAGGACACTTAGACAATTCACGCTCATATAAGCAGGATAATATTAAAATGGATTAGGCAGGAGGAGGATAAGACTACAGACCGAATGACATTTGAAGAAAATGGGTTATATTGACAGGATATTATAGACACAGCAATGAAAATTCGAGTTGAGAGCTTAGTTCCTGTCAGACCTCGTTACTCTTGAAGGTGAAGGCATTAGGTTTCTCCGAAGCGTCGGGAACGGCTTACCAAGTGATGCGGTATCGTACACTAAAGGAACGGATTTCCTAATCACATTGGCGTGACAAAACTGGAGGATCGCTAAATTCCAGTTCCTTAAAAGTTCATAATTTATCGACAAGCAGATTAACCTAACTGTCATGGCGTTACACCGCGTTATACGAGGCTGGTTCAAATGAAAACCTTAAATATGTTTTGTCTCGTAATTCATTGAACACAAAAGGTACACAATGACTTCATTTTTCTATGTAGTATCATACTGCCACCTGTCGGCCACTCTTCAAACCATGAGTTTCATTGTTGAAACTTACAAGACAAACGAGCTGTGGTTCGAATTTTTATCGCACTTGTAAGGTTTTCATTTGACTCTCCTTCGTAATTTATTTTGTTAGTTCAGTTAGTTATCTGCGGTCAACAGGCATGCAGACAGGCTTAACCGCTTTCTGAGGCAGGTTTTTCGTCTTAAAACCCTCTGATTGCTGGCTGCATGATATTGTAGAGTAGGCCCACTATCTTAGGCTCAGTGATGAGATATGGTTGAGCTGGTGTGCATTACCTGAAGCCACAGAACCTTCCCCGTCGTGGAACTGCAGCCATATGCGGTTCCCGTGAACACACAGTCAGCAATTTCTGGCAAATTCCACGGTTCATTATAAGTTGGATGCCGACGGCGCTGGGAGGCGGTCAGCAGATTAACCGGATAAATTCTGTTTGTATAGTTTCGGGTGCCATTAAAACCCCTCCTTCCCCTCGCTCTGCTCACTTCCCATGTTACTGAATGTTTCCAGAATATTACGTGGCACAGGGGTGGCCAGGGTTCAACATTATTTTCATGTTTTCATTCTGATGCTGAGACTGTTCTCACAACGATCAGTCGATGTTTGGACACGAAGTTGCTTATGATTCTCAAGCCATTGGGTCTTACGAGACATTTCAGGGGACCCAGTTTACTCTCGTTTGAACCCTTCCATGAGACCCAATGGTCCCTCTGAAAGCAACCTGCTTTTCAAGACCGAATTTAACCTGTAATATATTCAAAGTTGCATTTCTTACCGTGGAGTGAACACACTACTTCTCCATTCCAAAAATCAATAGGGTAACACTTTAGAAGAGGCCGCTAAATTTTGTAAATCTTTTCACCACCATAGTCATTGTCTAACCTGAAATGGGAAAGAGATGTTACACAATCTCCTTGTCACAAGGACATAAGAGTAAATGTTAATCGTAGGTTCTGAACGCATCCATAAATTTTATGTGTGTATTCGTATGTAGAGCTGTCGGGTAAAATTATTATTTCGACGCGTGCAGACAACAGTGGCGGTGCCTTTGTGGGATTGTAGTTTTGTTCACGGTTTTCCAAACCTTTCTTCAATGAACGAACCCCTAAAATAAGTTTTTCTTATACCGATGAACCCCCAACTCTTTGAAAACTTTTACACGCTAAGAAACAAAATGGCATTTTTTATTGCACGGAGATTTTTTCCTGTATTGCCAATTGCTGAACAAAATTCTCGCGATTTTATAAAGCGTATTTGTATTTACATATATTTATTCCACGATTTGGGGGGACCGCGGTGGCACAGTGGCTAAGGTGTTGTGCTACAAATCGGAAGGTCGCTGTTTCGATCCAAGCTGGTGTCACTGGAATTTTTCTTTGACATGAAATCCTTCCGATCGCACTCTGACCCTGGGGACGACTCAGCCTGTAACAGAAATGAGTACCAGGAGCATTTCCTGGGGGTAAAGGCGGCCGGTGCGCAAGGCTTACAACCTTACCACCATCCTGTGCCGTTGTTATGAAATCTGGGAACCTTAAATTCCTGGAACCCTCTGGGTCATTCCAGGCCTCTAACGGGACTGCTTTTTATTCCACGATTTATCGCGGACCCCACTATAATTGTTATGCGGAACTCCGGATAGGAAACAATGCTTTAGGCCGTCGCCATTTTGTTTGTTCTGAAATACCACACATCCGGACTTGCAAAGCACCATTTATCATTACCACATCAGCAAATTTTTTTCCTTAGAAGTTAAATGAATAAAGCGGGTATTAACGTGTCATTTATAGATGAATAAAGAGAGACCAACTTGATGTCACTTGCTTTATTATTTCATTTATTTAATGCTCAACATGTTTCGGTTGTTAATACATCCATCCTCAGGAGCTTGCGACTTATTTGTTGAGCTATTTCATGGGTTGTATTGCTCTGGTTCGATGTGTGTTGGTGTTACGGTGTGGTTCGGCTGGGGTGGTGTGGTATCCGGATGCAGGCTGAAGCCTGCATCCGGATACCACACCACCCCAGCCAAACCACAATGTAACAACAACACACATCGAACCAGAGCAATACAACCCATGAAATAACTCAACAAATAAGTCGCAAGCTCCTGAGGATGGAAGTATTAACATCCGAAACATGTTGAACATTAAATAATGAAATAATAAAGCAAGTGACATCAAGTTGGTCTCTCTTTATTAAACTATGAAGGTGATGCACGGCCCAATAAACATAAGTGTCATTTATAATTCCATCGGGCAACTACACTTATCAACTACGCCCTGTAGACTAACTTTTACAATCTTCTACGTTTTTTACTTTCTCTTTCTTTTTCTCGCTTGTTTCCTTTTTACGGTCTCGTTTTGGGAGAGTTCGTTTCCACTTTATCTACTTCGCGAATGTTTTCATTACATTCGGGAAATGTAAAAGATATTGTCTTAAAATAGGTCACGACTTTCTTCTTTGCTGTCTTTCCCGCTTCATTATTTGCAATAAATGTACAATTTGGAACTTTATTGGCTACGCGCGATTGAAGTCTTTAAAACAACCAAGCGAATCAAAATTCATCTCAGGTAAATATAATTTCCACCGCCGTGTAATGGCAGATACAGACAGACAGACAGAGGAAAGTGCAGCCGGCGAGGTCTCCACAAGAACCAGCTCTTTTTTTCGGTTCTAATTTTTCTACATTGTTAAAAACGTACAAACAAAATATGTTTACCTTGGAGATGTCAAAGTTTATCCTTTACAATACGTCAAAGTAGCATACATTAGAAAGCCACATTTGAAAGAGAACGTGGTGTATTGATTATTCGCTCCAGTATTCATGTACACACATGTCGCATAGCAACAGGACTTCGTAAATATTTTTCTTCTAACAAGCATTTTATAAAAAAAATTCTGAATGCGATTGTATTCAGGTTTTAAATTCTCAAAAGATTTTACGTTTAAATCATCTAACACTGATTTCAATTTTTTTTTCTCTTAGTGTGAATATGGCTCTTGTCTTCAAAATCCTTTAAAAGACTGCGCTTATATTTATTTTGTCTGCTTCGAGGAAAAAAAATATTTTTAAATTAAAAGACTCAATAGAAGTTAAGAAGAATAACACGTGCGGTTTTTAACAACGAAAGCTATAAGATTTCATTATCCTCCGAAGCTGGAAACATCAAAGCTGTTATGTTCGTAGAATGAGATTTATTTTCGTTGTCAAATAAGGGTACCACATTTAATCGGATGCAGACGTTTATCCCTCTAGACGTTTCTATTCCATAAGACCTCATTCTGCGGGATCATAACAAAATCGAGAACATTTTTACAAAGAAATGTTCCTGAAAAAAACTCGGATACGCCGTGTAGACTTTGAGATGTGTTATGGAAGTGCTGCTAGGAACAGCGTGTGTAAATCAGGCTGTTATTTTCTGCATAAAATTAGGCCTAGTGTTCTGATGCCATTGTATCGGGTGTGAATGGGCATTATATTCAGGTGCTCTACTAATAAGAATTTTGGATGGTATATTCTAGGTTAAATATGTTCTGAGACAAATTTTAAGAATTGTAAAATATTGCTGAGAAATAACTCATAATTGTAAAAATTATAAAAATAAATTCGTACTTAACTGAAATATATACATGTAAAAATGAAGGGCAAATATTTATTTTAGCTGAACAATATGGGCATATCTGATAGGATACAAAACAATTAAAACATATAATTTTTTTTACGTTTTGCTGACCATGCATCTAAGTTTATTTATCTCAGTAATTAACCAACTTGATGCACAAAATTTCTGTTTCACAGTAAGTTTTGTTTCATGCCTCTACATGTTTCGAGCACATGTGCTTATCATCAGGAGGTCAAAATTGCATTACACAGCCTCTGGTATCATCACACCTCTAGGTGGCCGTCTCGTGCACGAGACGGCCACTTAATTGTATGATTTACCTTGCTAAGAAAAAAGTGATCAACCTGAAGATGGCTCATAACTACAGCCGAAACATGTCGTTGAAATAAGCAATATAAGTAATACACCTTAGTAATAAAAACATTAAACAAGTTGCGTTTGACTATATTTCACCTATTTATTTTATGATTCTATACAAAACAAAGGGGATGTCCCACCTGAACGGCTGTTACTTAGTTTATTCCCGCTACTAACATTTTATACGCCACCAGCACACTGCAAAATGTTCATTTTAATAATTTTCTTCATACACAGTTTATAATCCCATTATTAGGAATAATAACAAAATTGTACACCTACATTTTAACGTAAACCAGAGGCCTCTACCTCATTTCTCATTTTATATATCTAATTGTAGCCCTTCCCGATGATGGACGCAGCTTACAGGCCGAAACATGTCGCAGTGAATGTAATGAGTAATGAAATATAGAATCTATTATAGTGTTATATTATTCGAAGAGTCGCTAACACAACGTGATCTGCTCCGTACCAGAGTTCTGATACAATCGTCCACCTCCGGCTGCTTCTCTTTGTAAAGATGTCTGCATTGCCACAGTTTGGGACACGTAATATGAGGGTGAGCTTGAGTAAAGTGCGTTATTTAACGACAGTATCACTCCGAAAGATTTTATCGTGTCACTGATAAATGAATGAATAAGGGGCGTTGGTCGAAAGGGGGAAGTAGAAGTACCCGGAGAAAACCCTGCCCCAATGCTCCTTTAACCACCACAAGAAGCAACCTGATATCGAACGCAGACCTCCGCAGTGAATGCAGCAAACTACCCAATACGGAACCGTTAATTGGGTTTCAATAACAAAATGGAACATATATGTTAATAGACGTTGCAATCTCAGGAGACAGAAATGTGATTAAAAAAGAAGCCGAGAAGATTCTAAAATATAAAGATCTGATAATATAAATACAGCGCATGTGGAATGTAAAAACAAAGGTGATACCAGTAATGATAGGGGCGACTGGGACTATTTCAGAGTCATTCAGAAAATAAGTGAGCAACATACCAGGAAAACATGAAGTTAAGGAACTACAGAAAACAGCCATATTGGGCACTGCACACATACTTCGGTAAGTACAAATGTAAAAGTACAATAGATTCAACACTGAAACTAACGATATAAGCACCATGAATAGTAACAATAGAATAGCTGCAACACTGTATTCCCTAGGGACATAGTTTGTCTCAGGAATATAAGTATAAATACCCTGCGTAAAGGAGATGATGATGATGATGATGATGATAACAATAATCATAATATATTTAACTGTTAATGGGCTGTCGCCCGGTGGCAGTGGTTATAATGCACAATGCATTGATAATTGGTTATTTTTTACCCCATGGCGCAATATCCCCTAGCGGTTTAGGACCTCCCCAATATCGAGGCTTCACGATCAAACTCAGACACACCACACACGGTAAAACTCCTCTGGAAGAGTGATCAGCCCGACGCAGAGACCTCTACCTGACAACACACAAGACTCATAAGAGACAACATAAAATGCCCTGTAGCGATTCGAACCCACAATCCCAGCAAGCGAGCGACCGCAGACCCACCCCTTACACGGCTTATAAGGTAATTTACTCTTTACAACCTACTGGCTGCTTCATGTGCCACAGATTTGAGTCAAGAATTCCGCGTTCCTCCAGCGCAGTGCATTGCACATTGATGTGGTTTGTGTGCGGTTCCGATCCAGCAGCAGTTATATCCATGTACAAGATGAATTGATTGGTTTTTACAGCAGATACGGGCTCTGTTTACTGTGCGGTACGAATTGAATCTTTATGTGCACTCTAATTCGGGTTGTCTTGGTCTTTAAATTTTTTAAAGACACAATTCAGCTCAATAGGCACACTTACTATTGAATATAACCGATAAATATTATTGAATTCGGGAAGCAACTAGCTTCCCACCTACCATCTTCCCTGGCGTTTTATGTCACATTTTTGTTTTGGGTTTCCAACGATTTTGAGCAAAATTCATTTGGCAGAAAACATCCTGTGCTGTTACTAACAGTTTAACTGAATTTCTGTCCACTTGTTGTAGCACATTGCAGTTATTGCATGCATTTAAACTGTAGCACAATTACACAAATATTTCGACCGCTTATAGTGTCTTTGATATGCGCTTCCCACACTACGTTCGTGAGAAGTACAGCTGTGTATTCCGTGTGTAGCTACACACCAGAGTAAACTAGGAGAGAACACTTACGTAATAACAACCAACAAATTGCACACTTTTTTACGTTAATGTTTCAGTTTAATCCTAGTGTCTTCGACATGTTTCGAACATCCAAGTGTTCATCCTCAGGAAGGACGCTTATATGGATTCATGAAAGAAATATCATAAAACTGCATGTACAGTCTTCCTGAGGATGAACATTTGGCTGTTCGAAACATGTCGAAGACGCTATAATTAAATTAAAACATTATAGTCAAAAGTGCGTGTTTTGTTGGTTCTTATTATGTATGTATGAGTATATCGCAATGAACGGTTCAGACAACGTAAATTTTAGTAGAGAAGAATTAATTTCATCAGAAAATGGTCAGGATCAAACAGATCTTGTATGTAAATGTTTGAACGAACCAGTCACATATCAATTCGCTTTTTTTTTTAGAGTGCAATTAACTCTTGCATCTTGGATGTTGCGGAATCGTTGGAATGATTTTAAGCCAGTCGTACTGAATTCGACATAGTGAGAAAGGTACAGAAGACGTTGACTGGGCAAACTTTATTGAAAAGGACATGTGGGAAGTGTAGTTGTGGGTGGTAGGTGTAGTTGTGGGTGGGAGGTGTAGTTGTGGGTGGGAGGTTCATTTAGAAATAGATGTTCGAGACAGGTCTTTAGGTTAGGGGTGGGATTAAATAGACATGGAATAAGGTCCAGTGTTGGAATTCTGTGAAAATGGCCGGAATTCAACCACCCGTTTTTGGATATTTTTGTCCAGGTCAGTGACTAACTTTTTCAAGGAAAATTCTTTTCCGTGAGTTATTTTGGTAGTTGGGTAGTTAGAAATGTCCTTAATATTTTAAAAGTTGCCTTTCCTATGACGTTAGCAGAATTTTTTTTTATTTTGCGAATGTTTTGTGTTGGAGTCAGATGAGTCTTTATAGGATAAGAAGACCGACTTTTGTGAACACGGTTCTAAACCTTTGGTATGCATTACTTTAGCGAATTTCCTGACCACCTGAGTTACTAACAACCGCCCAACCACAACTTGCTCTCTTTCTATGCCCCCACCCCCACCCCCACCCTCCTCCCCCTCCCCAATAGCGGACTCTGAAATTTAATTACGGTTATTACAAGCTACTGCAGTGCTGGCACGTTGCTGGGCCATTTCCATCACATTCCACGTGTATGATCCCTTTCCTCCCTCACACATTTTCTCGATCTTCGACTGACCTTTCACCAACAGCTTCCTCACTATTATATCTCGCGTAATTCCACAACGACCGGGTGATTTTAAATGTAAACGTTAATTGCGAGTAGCGGCCGTCCTACCTCAGTCACGTGAAAGCAACCGCCATGTATCAGAGACGTTGTCCACTTCTGCCCACTCACTTGCCGCTGCTACGTAGGGTAGACAGCACAGATAATCTAGTATCCTGGGAGTGACTTGGCGGCGTCCTGCTTTTATTATGGCTACGTGTCACGAAATGATCGGCAAAAATACTGGCACCTCCACCGCTCCTACGGCAGAAACACACTGATCTACGCGCACACGAATTTGCGCACTCTCCCCAACGGTAGCCACGCGTGAAGCCAGAGACTTTGTGGAATGACTCGAACCTAGTGTAAGCATTCATTGCCTGCCCTCTGCATTCTCCTATACGTTTCTATCCTGTACTTTGAAATTATCGTGTGGTCCGGGTAGCGTAGTCGGTATAGCGACTGGCTACGGGCTGGACGGTCCGGGGATCGAATCCTGGTGGGGGCGAGATTTTCCGCACCTGTCCAGACCGATCCTGGAACCCACCCAGCCTCCTGTAAAATGGGTACCGGGTCTTTCCCGGGGGATAGAGGCGACCGGGGCTGATCCCCCACCCCATCTAGTGCCGAGATCCTAGAAAGAGTAGAGCTATACCTCTACTCACCGTAAGGGCCTTCGTGGCCTATATAAAGGGTGAAACCTACCTAACCTACTATGAAATGATCTGAGCTGTTGCATGGCATATGACCTACTGACTTCTACATCCAAAACGGAAGAGTTTGTATTGATTTTTGACCCCTTGTTTACTACCCCTAGTTTACGTAGAGATAAGACTGGGCGAGTGTGCGTAACGTGCGAACTAATGCAGCCTACAACAACGAGTAACAGTCCAATTAAATGTTAAGAGCCAGGCTGGAATGAGGCTGATGTAATCAAGCAAATGGACGATGAATACGTCGGATTGGTGCATGCGGTATCTTCAGTACTTGAAAAGGCTATGGGTTTACTTTAGGCGAATAAGTTAATGCTTCTGCTTCTCTGCACAGAAGTAAATATGTACATCCATTCAGTACGGCACGTAGGTCCACTACATAAATGACTAACCAGCTAGCAAACTACCTAACCAAATAAATAACCAACCAACAGAATCAACGCAACTGAACTACTACAGAAGTTTAACGTAACCCATATTTACTTGTGAATCTGCTGTTTATTGGACCGTGCATCATTGTGATAACTGAAGAATAAAAAAACCAACTAGATGTCACTTGATATTTTATTGCACTTCTTATAGGCTCAACATGTTTCGGGCATTACTATGCCCATCACCAGGAGCTCACGACTGTGATGTTGTTTACCACATTAGTCGTTTCGTTCTTGTTTTGCTGTAGGTTGGAGTTTAGGTGCGGGTAGGCTGGAGCAGTGCTTTAGCCTGCAGCCCGGACACTACTCCAGACTAACCGCACCTAACCTCCAGCCTACAACAAACCAAGAACGAAACGTCCAATGTGGTAATCAACATTATAGTCGCGAGCTCCTGATGATGGGCATAGTAATGCTTGAAACATGTTGAGCCTATAAGAAGTACAATAAAATATCAAGTGGCATCTAGTTGGATTTTTTATTCTT
>Ga0123354_10017109_pt1 | contig 11357 bp, 8 predicted proteins | sample TergutLab28metaG_2_FD_97872 | JGI IMG/M metagenome (GOLD analysis project Ga0123354, IMG submission 97872) | Labiotermes labralis P4 segment gut microbial communities from Petit-Saut dam, French Guiana - Lab288 P4 | ecosystem: Host-associated > Arthropoda: Insects > Digestive system > Gut ... | reverse complement strand
TCCAGGAAGTTAAGGTTCCCAGATTTCGTGACAACAGCACAGGATGGTGGTAGGTTGTCAGCCTTACGCACCGGCCGCCTTTACCCCCAGGAAATACTCCTGGTACTCATTTCTGTTAGAGGCATTTCAACCCCAGGGCCATAGTGCGATTGGATATTATGTCAATGAAAAATTCCAATGACACCAGCTGGGATCGAACCAGCAACCTTCTGATTTGTAGCACAGCACCTTAACCACTGTGCTACCGCGATCCCCCCAAATACATCAGGTGGTACAAATAAATCATTGCTCCAGAGACTGTCTCCACCTACCTGACAATGAAGTCAGAAATAGTCTCTGAAATGTTACCAAAACCACCTGATCTGGATGTTAGCCCAAAGAGGATTTTATTGGATGTTGCAGACCTTCTGTCCATACACATAAAGGTACACATTATATCGAATGATTCCAGTAAAACATCTAGCTAAATGACATACCTCCCTATTCTGAAGTTTGGATTCCCAGGCGGTAAGTCGGGTGTGAGCAAGATGAAGTAACATCAGAGATGGAAGGAACCTCCACATCTGCATTTCAAGTTGTGATTTCAGCAAGTGGATCAGGATCTCACATTCCAGGCTGTACAGAACTTGTTCATTAACCTCTTACATTTAGAACTTAATGCATAAAACAAAGGTGAAACTTTGTCTTGGAACATCAAGTGAAGAACAAAGGCTGAAGGTATTTTGAGAACATGGTGCTGAGGTAGATATTTGAATATGAGAGAAAGGAAGTAACAGGAGACAGGAGAAAATTACACATTGAGGAGCTTCATGATCTGTATTCTCCAAATATAATTTGGTTTTATCATATCAAGAAAAATTAGATGGAAAAGGTGTGTGTCACTTGTGGGGAAGAAGAGAAATGTATACAGCGTTGTGGTGTGGAAGCATCAAGGAAAAAGACTACTTGGAAGACCTATGTATAGATCATATTAAAATGGGTCTTTAAGAAATAAGGCAGGAGAGCATGAACTGGGTCCATCTGGTTCAGGGTAGGGACAAGTGACAGACTTGCGAATATGGTCATAAACCTTCAGGTTCCATAAAATACACGGAACTTCCTGACTGGCTTTGGGACATCCAGCTTCATGGAAAAAACTGTGCTGCATGGTGTCAGTTTAAAACACAGTTTCTTCTAACCGTTGGTACAACAGACTCCACTACATACATACGACTCCCTAAAAAGTGTTCAAAATTTATAAAAGTGCTGTGAACATTATCCTAACTTCAGTTTAGGATGGTTTTTCAAAATTTCTCTGGCATTTATTGCGTTTACACACATGTAGCCAGCTGAATTGTTGCATACATAGCTTAGACATACTGATACCTTTTGATATAGCAGAAAAATGAAGTGGATATCCTATAGATACACGTATATATTTTTCCATGTACAATTATATAAAAGTTCCTTCTTGCCCCAAGTTTTGTTAATCTACTGTTCTTGTTCAAACTCTTCAGTATTCCCTACAGTTTTACCTAATAAATTTTGCAACAGCAGCCATAAATAAGTTGTCAGGCAAATTAATTGTCAGAGAAGTACCTTTACATCTGTACAATGTAACAGGCACTACTGCAGTTTTTATGAAATACAGCTGAAACACATAAGACAACAAGGGCTGGCTGCTTTCTATTTTAATACAGTGGGCAGAATATGCCACTTGTTGGCTTTATCTTTTAAGAATTTCAATGAAAGAACAAGCAGGACTTTATAATAAATCATGCCAAATGTTGTACGCGAGTGAGTAGAGTCGTATTCATTCAATAGCCAGAAATCCCACGTTCAAATTTTGTCCCAGAAACTAGCCGTCCTGAATGAAGTGTAATCTAGTCTTTCTCAGTCCCACTGGGCAAATGCCTAGATAGTACCACAGTCTGGTCATGATCATTTTGCCCCATTATGAGCCAAAACCAGGGTTGCTAACAAACATAAGCCATTCAAGGGCCCCAGTGCAATGACCTGAAGGCAAAACACATTGTTGGAAGTGTATGTCATCAAGGTAAACAGTAATTACTGCTCAAACATTTCCAATTAATGATTAAAATCTTGTATTCTAAAATGAAGTAGTCATTTTTAAAGTGAAACATCTCTGTCCAAGATATTCAACAGACGTAATTAATGAAGGAAGGCTAACCGGATTGGTCATATGTGGTGTAGGAAACTTCTTCTAAAACATGTATAGGTAAAGCAGTCCCGCTACAGGCCTGGAGTGGCCCAGAGGGTTCCAGAAAATTAAGGTTCCCAGATTTTGTGACAAGGCACAGGAAATGCTCCTGGTACTCATTTCTGTTAAAGGCTGAGTCTACCCCAGGGCCATAGTGCGAGCAGAAGGATTATGTCAAAGAAAAATTCAAATGACACCATCTGGAATTGAACCAGCAACCTTCTGATTTGTAGCACAGCACCTTAACCACTGTGCTACTGCAGTCCCCTTTCCAAAACATGTAATAGAAGGAACGACAGAAAGGAAGAGAAGACAAGGAGGAAGTCATAAGCGTGGATGACCTTAAGGAAAAGAGAAGATACTGGAAATTGAAAGAGGAAGCACCTCATCACAGTCTCTGGAGAGTTCACTCTGGAAGAGGCTATGGACCTGTTGCAAGACCAACTGAAGCAACAGCTCTGTGTGAGGAGTTTCACCAAAGACGGATTCTTTATATATGCACCACACACCTGAGGAGATGCACAAGTGCTGTAAACACAACAATTGGTCATAACTACAAGACCTCTTATTTACAGTATGGTAGTCATGATGTTTGTAATTAACTGGGACCAACATTATTGTTACAAACATCAGATCTATTTTCAATGTAAAATGCCTCTCTGGTTTCAAGAACTTATGGAACACTGAAAATAAAAATATACAGTAACCTCAAGAAGCATGAAACATTAAACCTTATATTTAATAAAATACAAACATTTTTGGGAACATAAAATACAAGGAGAGTATTATTGTTGTTGTCGTGTTTATTGTTGTTGTCGTCTTGTGTACTGTTGTCATGTGTATTGTTATCTTGTGCGTATTGTTGTTGTCTTGTGTGTATTGTTGTCATCTTATGTGTATCTGCTGTATTATATGTGTGTATTGCTGTTTTTACTTTAGATGCCGGACTGCTGGCTAGAAGGCAGTATCCGGGAGGTCCTGCGAACGGACATCTCGACACAGGTTTTTCTTGGTTTCCCTGTGTCTATAAGCAAATGCTGAGACGGTTCCCAAGATTCCAAGTTGCCACTACATGCTTCTCATGTAGCCCTCCTGACTTAAATCTTGTAGTAACCAATTTCATATTTTGTATACGTGGAAAATAACCACTGCCACTGTGTGACAACCCAATTGCAATTAATAAATATTATTATTATTATTCCATAACACACAAAATCAGTCACACTCAATTAATGCACGACAGAGCTTGATCGAGCTGGGCTGCACAAGAACTGGTGCATGGGGAAAGGTAACTGATCGGCCATGTTCATTCGCATCCATTCATCAGAACCAGTCACAAGAGGTTAAAGTCATGGTATTAAAATGGGTGATAATGCAAAGTCAAAACCCTGAACATTGAGGTTCCTGAACTTGGATATAGTACATTACCTGAGCATATTCCCTATGGGAGTGACACACATTTGAGGAACAGGTGGTGCATTTCTGTCCATGATGTCTTCAACTTGTGCCAGCAACTCTTCATATTTCATCTGTTTCCCCATGCCCATAAGATGCATCTTTTCGTAGCTATATAAAGCTAAGGAATCTTGTGTTATGCATGAATACATCAGTTAGTCCTTACTGATTCTTTATACATGTCACAATGGCTAGTTAATTGATAATATGTGATTATGCAAGATATGTCCATTACCTGACTGGATATCCCTCCATCTCTAGGTGAGTGGTTGTTGTTCCACTAACATTACCTATTTTGTTTTTATCTTGTGACATTCACATTTATTGATCTTGTATACTTAGCACCACAAATTCTTGGGGTGGAATACTGATACATTATGTATGCCTCAAATAATGGTCCATGTCCATAAAAGATAAGTCATAAAGAGAAGGGAAGCCAATGTTTAAAAAGTTTTTAGAGCTAAAATTGCTAATAAAAGTAAAGGTAAAGTGTTCCCGTTACAGTCCCGGTGTGGCCCAGAGGGTGGGTAGAGGTATAGCTCTACTCTTCAATGACCGCGGCACTAGAAGGGGGCGAGTGGTCAGCAGCACGTCCCGAGCACACTTCACCCCTGGAAAAGACCTGGTACCCATTGTACAGGAGGCTGGGTAGGCCCCAGGGCCAGTTTGGACGGGCGGAAAATCTCGTCCCCACCAGGATTCAATCCCGGACCGTCCAGCCCATAGTCAGTCACTATACCGACTGAGCTACCCATCCCAAAAATTTGCTAATAAGATAAGAGAAATACAGGGCATATGGATTAGTTTTACAGCATTTTGGAATTTGGTTTGTGACAATCTATACATTGGTGTTGAAATGCATTCGTCTGTTGTGTTATAATCCTTCACCTATATCACCTTCTACCCGTTATATTTGTAATGCTAGAAAATAATGCCCATGATTCCTAAGACTTCTCATGCTACTTAAGCAGGAGAATAAATCTTCACTGTACTGAAACTGAACAAATCTCATACACACGAAAGATGGCAGCCTACCGATTCCTCACTTCAGTGAATGAGTGAGAAAGTAGAAGCAATTATACTTCAGGTTCAAATGTAAGGTACTATAAAATCTTTCAGGGTAGGAGAGGACTGAAACCTGTTTGTCCCCAATACTCTAGAGAACTGAGGATTTAGGTGTTCTGGGGAGTGGCACCATTTTGCTAGGTTAGTGTTTCGTGATGTATCAAAGGAATGTAGTGATTTCAGCTGTAGAAATGAAGGAGCCTTAACTTTTTGAGGAATGCCAGGAAACACTAACCCAGCGACAGAGATAGTCACATGCCAGAAGACCCGAGTCCTTAACTACACTGCTGTGGAAGCCTTATATCTTGCACTCAGTAGAATTAACTGGTTGCTGTACTAATGAATGTAATACATGTAGGTGCCAGAGGACAGCGCTATGGATGAAAGGTTTCAAAATGGGATAAGTGGATTACCTCAAGCAGTGGGATGACTTAAAATTTTGCCAGCAGCTTGGAAATTGGAGCTAGAAATGCTGGAGGTACAGTACATTACATGGTATATGGCAAATGAACCAGACTGGTCCAAGGATGACAATGAAGTCTTTAAAGACATCTCATTCCGTAGACAGACTGAAAATCTGGAAAAAAGGCAATGTGAGAAGTACAGATTTTGCATTCTGACAGTTAGAGATGACTACAGATATTGTTAGAATTTACATTCAATGATGCAATACCATCTTCAGTAAACATCTGAAGATGAATCAAGCTGCCATGTTTCCTATGTGATCCACACAACACATGATAATCATCCACATGCAACTCATTATCATTAACTAGAGCCAAGAAATACTAGTAGCATTCCTCATAAGGGAAAGTGATGTCTTTTTTTTAACTGGGAAGGAATTATGCACCACTGGTTTATTCCTAATGTTACTATGCTTAACAAATAGAGGTGCTTGCAGATCAGTAGGGAGAATACACATCTCAAATAAAGTTGAAGTTTTCCTGTCACATGCCATGAAGACAGCTTCATGCCCCAGCCACTTTATTCATGGGAAAAGAGCCCCCCAGGGTGGGGGGGGGGGTCATGGAGCTGGTCTGGATGCTTTGGAGGAGAGAAAAATCTCTTGCTCCTCTCGAGAATCAAGTCCTCTATCACACAGTCCACAGCCTTGTCCTCACACTGCCCCTGTCTGATTAAATTATCCTCAAATGTTGGCAGATAAAGATCAGCTCCTCCTACATGGCACTGCCTCAGCAGACACTGCAGATGCCATTTGTTGACATGCTGATTTTCTGTTAAGCACCATGTGACTGTAACATCAACTTACAGATAAACAACCCAACAAACAGCAGTACTTTCAGGCACAGAGCAGAAACTGAAGTGCGTTTGGAGACCATACTTCAGGAGGTTACACATACTGGCTGCCAGAAATGTGTCAAATGTGTAAAAATGCTGACACAAGTGTGTAGCTGCTAAGGATAATGTCCCTAATGCAAATGGAACTATGGGCTTCTTCATAGTTTGTTGCTCACCCCTCACCATAAAGGCCCAGGTTGGATCCCAGGCCAGTCCATTTGGGATTTGCAGTGGACAACATGGCACTGGGTTAGACTTTTCTCAGAGTACGGGTCAGGCTTTTCTCAAAGTACTTCCATTTTCTCCTGTCAGTATCATTCCAACAATGCTCCATAGTCATTCATTGACCTACCACTGACAATGTATAATTTTACCATGCATTACAATATGACCACTGGGTAAAATCTTGTGGTAGGGGTCACAAGCTTGCATTTCTCAGCCTGAATCTTGCCCCTACCCATTTCTAGCAAGAAGTGGCAATATTGCTATGATAAGCTGGGACACAAGATCATGGTCACATTGAATGGATTTATTATATGCTGCAAAATTATGAGGTTTTTGTTAACATTGGATTTAGCACTGCAGAGTAGGCACTGTCTTTGCACCAGCTGTTATGTAGCAGCAATGCTGTCTGCTCCATGGTAACCAGTGACAACACTCTAAAGTGCAAGGTGACAACAAGTGGAGAGAGAGAAGTGTGGCTCATGAGAGAGGGTACAAATTCTGCGTACGACCACTGATATATTCCACTGGCTGTATTGGATGTGCTTACTGTGTGTTTTAGGTAACATGTACTTCCCCCCATTGCAGTCCCCATTATATTCACTTAACTGTGGTTGTTGGTCTTTGTTTAGTTAGCTGTCTAGATATGGGCTTTCAAACAGTGAGTGAATTAAATGGATAATTTTGAACTTAAGGCAGGTCACTACTTTCATTAGGATTAATCACATGATGAAGAATACTTCTTACTTTTCATAACAAAATCAAAATACATCACAGTTATTCAGTTCAAAACTTTACTGAAGTGTTATCCCTGCTAACATATGTTGTACATTACTATCCAGGGACACGAAACCCTTTCGAGCATTAAGGTCTGTAACAAAATAAATTTTAAATAAACAAATAGCTTCTTCAGTGCTGAGCCAGGCCACTGTCTATAATTGGAATAAGATCAGTGACAGAGGGCCATGTTAAATTACAATGCAAGCCATGCGGTTTGAGACCCTGACCTAGATGGGTTTTTAATGATTTATTTTATGAAGGATACAGATCAATCAATTCAATTCGCGCTGTAAGAAATAAACATAGTTCATTAGCAACTGAGTTGATTGTCCGCAGCTCATTTGAAAATGCTGGGGGTAGCCGATCAGAATTGCTATGTCTTGTTGCTTCCTCCACTCTTCTGAAATCTGACCGGGCAGAATCGTACACTGATTTCAATGAATTCTGCAACAGTTATATTGAAATAAAGAAGCATGAAATATTTACACTGTCAATAGCTGCTGCTGGTAGTGCCATGGTGGGGCAGTCTTGACAATATGACAGTCATTTTGACACGCCACTAACCAATGAAATAAGTTTTCTGTACTGCACTACTGTGAATACTTGTTAATTTCTGCTTCTGTTTAATCGCATGTTGTGGAACATCATGCATTAGATTTAGATGAACACAACAAATGCAGACAAATTAACTGGACCATTTTTAATACAGCCTATTACAATTAACCTTTTAAAGCCTAGTGGTTTCTTTACGTACCACCAGGTTTAACATTCAACAATTCTATGTTCTGCCCACCCAGTGCATTTATGTGTTTTGTGTGGATCTGAGAACAAACAGCGACTTGTGCTTTAAACATCATTAACCGCCTGGTTTTTATAACCATGGTGAAAAGTGTTTACTGTGCAGTACGGACTGATTCCTTACATAAAGCAGATTACTTTTAGTCTTTAAAAGGGTAAACAGGGCTAACTGTGAGTCTTGATACATCACTTTATGTCACATAATAGTGCAATGTTTAAAACAGCAAAGCTCAAACGGTTCAAAATCCAGTGATCTGACAAACCCAATAGTCTGGCATAACAACTGCAAGAGCTACTGAATAAGCTTCATCAAATAAACATATCACAGCAGCATCAGCTGAAATTAATTATACTAAATGGAACTATGTTACATCATCACCATCTATCATGATCTCAGTTGACCATTTAGTGCTGGTAAAATTTGAAGTGCTCGTATTTTCTTGATAATTTTCAAGTTGTATTTCAAATATCTTGTTCTTTGCTAAAGTTATATATATATTCGATTTACTTCATTATATTAACTTCTGTGATGTGGCAACATGTGATTGTTTTAATATATAAATTTAGCAAGGAACAAAGTACGCTCCCTGAGGATGATCGTAGGATCGAAACATGTAGGAATGCTTTAAGTGTTTTAATGTGAATTTTAAACTTCTTAAATAATATATATAAGTGCATTAGTTGGTGTGTATAAATTAAATTGTATTTCAAATATTTACATCTATCTGATTGTAACAATGGCAACAAAGTGAAATGAAGGTGCTAGTGGTAATGAAGGTGTGCCACTTACAAGGAAAAAGAAATTCAGAGTACCTCCTGATTATCTGGTATAACTGTTATTTGAGCACCAGCTAGTATTGTACGTACGTAGCGACAAGTTCTACTGGTCTGTACAGGTTGTTCATGTACACAGGCCTTGCTTCAAAGGAGAAACAGTTCCTTTACATTGCATGTTTGAAACTATGTGTGTTAAAAAATGAATATGGGCAACACACAAAACAGTAAAGAACACATTTTGACCTACAAATGGAAAATGAAATTGAAACAAGCAAGACAAACATTTGATGAAAAGGGACAAGTGAAAACAGGTCTCCTTAACAAACATTTTGAAACTGCGAAGGCTGAATATGAAAGGCTGCTCACTTGACCACAGAAAAAGTGCAATTTCTGCAACAATGAAAACGGTTTTTATTTAAGTAAGATTACAAACCGTGAGACTTGAGGTTCTCACACGAGTGCTGCTCAAGATTCAGGTTTTTCGACAACATGATATTGTGACAGTAAAAAGCAAAATCAGTCCCATTACAGGCCTAGGGGGCCCAGAGGGTTGCAGGAAGTTAAGGTTCCCAGATTTCATGACAATGGCACAGGATGGTGGTAAGGTTGTCAGCCTTATGCACCGGCCGCCTTTACCCCCAGGAAATACTCCTGGTAGTCATTTCTGTTAGAGGCTGAGTCGACCCCAGGGCCATAGTGCGATCAGAAGGATTATGTCAATGAAAAATTCCAATGACACCATCGGGAATCGAACCAGCGACCTTCTGATTTGTAGCACAGCACCTTAACCACTGTGCTACCGCGGTCCCCATGTACATGCAGTATCAAACATTAAAATATCATTTTTTAACTTACCTTTGAAAACCATGTTGTCAACAAAAACATACATTTACACATCTGTGACAAGTAAAAAATTGAAGTCTGTGAGTGTGTGTGTGTGTGTGTGTGTACGCATGCAAGCGCTCAAAGCAGTTCGCAAACCCATTAGAGTTATGCGATTGCTCCATAAATTATTATGTTCATTCTTAGAGGGTACTGAAAAAAAGAGGGTTCAGAAGGCCTTTAACAAGTTTCAAATAAGCCCTTTTCCCAAAAAGCTGTTTGGTTGTAATGTTCCCCCTTCTCCCCAACTGGTAAGATACTTTGCATGTAACAATGTGAATTGTCCTGAGTCTCATGTCCAATAAATGGGACACATTTTGCAACCACACATCTCTACAAGGAATGGAATTTTGTATGAAAGTTCTGACTCCAAACATTACCTGTGGTACATCCTTAGAGGGATCGTACCACTTTTTGTAATTTCTCAAGTCTATCAAATAGGCCAAACTTTACAATCCAATGTCACAAAAGAACAGCTTTCAGCAAAGCTGCAAAAGGTGTTTGAGACTCCAAATATTACCTTCAATACCCATTTTGAAGGAATGTGCACATTCTTGGATATTCTGCATCCAAGCACATGCACACACACATTTGACCTACATCTTTCCGAAGAAATCCTTTGTTTTTTGTGAGTAAAAATCCAAGTTCTCCATACGATCGTTCTGCAACAGCTATCTGAAGCAGATGAGTGAGGAGCATCCCCCATGGACCAGACTGACCCAGTCTTGACTCACGCTCATGTTCCTGGAACATGACATAGCTCATTATTTTAATATGACATCTATCAGTGTTACTAACTGTTGGTTCACTTATTGTATTAACATAGCTGCCTCATGTTTATTGGACCATGCATCATTGTGATAACTGAAGAGTAAAAAATCAAATAGATGCCACTAATTATTTTATTGTACTTCTTATGGGCTCAACATGTTTCGGGCACTACTATGCCCATCATCAGGAGATCGCGACTATGATGTTGAGTACCACATTGGTCGTTTTGTTCCTGGTTCGCTGTATGTTGGAGGTTAGGTGCGGTTATGCTGGAGTAGTGTGTGGGCTTCAGGCCACAGCATGATTGTGCTTCAGCCTGCAGCCGGGACACTACTCCGGCCTAATAGCACCTAACTTCCAACCTACAGCAAACCAAGAACGAAACGACCAATGTGGCAATCAACATCATAGTCGCGAGCTCCTGATGATGCCCACAGTAGTGCCTGAAATACGTCGAGCCCATAAGAAGTACAATAAAATAATCAGTGGTATCTTTTTTTAAACTTCACTTATAGCTCTCTCAGTTGACACTGCATGTGCAGCAAAGCAGCAGCAGGAAGCAACAAACAATGGTTGTTAAACAAAACACAGACACTGTATAAACATATGGTAATTTATAATAATAATAATAATTATTATTATTATTTCTCCTGTCACAGGCATTTCTTCCTGGTACTTCTCTTGAACCAGCGGTGATCCCCACCACTCAGGCTTCAAGCTTCACATTGCAGTACTTTCCATATTATGTGTGATGTTTCAAGTATAGCTGTCTTTTGTAGTGAATCTATCGAGTGTTTTCCTGGTATAGTTTCCAAATTTTTCTTCAAGCTTCTTGTTACTATTCCAGTGGCTCCAATTATTACTGGTACAATCGTACATTTCAGGTTGCACATTCGTTGTATCTCTATACACAAACTCTTGTATTTTAACTTCTTTTCCGCTTCCTTTTGCACAAAATTTCTGTCTGCCGGTATTGCCACATCTATAGTGTGCATGTTTTCTCTTTTTTGTTTTTAATTATTATATCTGGCCTATTTGCTGTAACTTCTCTGTCTGTATGTACTGCTTGATTCCACAACACTGTAACATCTCCCTCTTCACACACTGG
>Ga0123354_10017108_pt1 | contig 11357 bp, 8 predicted proteins | sample TergutLab28metaG_2_FD_97872 | JGI IMG/M metagenome (GOLD analysis project Ga0123354, IMG submission 97872) | Labiotermes labralis P4 segment gut microbial communities from Petit-Saut dam, French Guiana - Lab288 P4 | ecosystem: Host-associated > Arthropoda: Insects > Digestive system > Gut ... | reverse complement strand
TCAATTATCAATTATCAATTAATTTACGGGTCTAGCTCAGTTGGTAGAGCGACGGTCTCCAAAACCGTAGGTCGAGAGTTCGAGCCTTTCGACCCGTGCACGGTAATAAAATGATGATAATTGTTACAGATGAAAAAAATTATTAATTACATCAAAGAATCTTATAACGAACTTGTACATAAGGTGTCGTGGCCTACTCAGCAGGAATTGACAAGCAGTACTGTCGTCGTAATGACAGCTTCCCTTATAATGGCGATTGTATTGTTTGCTATTGATTTCAGTTTCAAATCGGTCATTCATTTCTTTTACGAAAAAATCTTTTATTAAAAAAAGATGTCAGAAATAGAAAAGAAATTTTATGTTCTCCGCGCCGTTAGCGGTAAAGAGAGTAAAGTGAAGGAATATCTTGAAGCTGCAATCAAAAATTCGGACTTAAAAAATTATATTTCGCAAGTCTTGATTCCTACAGAGAAAGTCTTTCAACAGCGTAACGGAAAGAAAGTGCTGAAAGAACGCGCTTATCTTCCCGGCTACATAATTATTGAAGCAGCTCTGGTGGGAGAGGTCGTACACTTCCTGAAAAACGTCAATTATGTCATTGGATTTCTTGGGGGAAACAAACCGGTTCCTCTGCGTTCGTCCGAAGTAAACCGCATTCTCGGCACAGTCGATGAATTGCAGGAACAACCGGAAGAATTTGACGTTCAATACTATATTGGCGAAACGGTTAAAGTGACTTTCGGTCCGTTCAACGGTTTCCATGGAGAGATTAAAGAAATCAATCCTGAAAAGAAAAAGTTGATCGTGCTTGTAAAAATCTTTGGTCGGGGAACACCCCTCGAGTTAGGGTACCTGCAAGTAGAAAAAGAATAATGCGATTAGGTTACGCTCTTCGGACGTTCTTTTAAAAAGGAATTCTAAATTTTTAGAATCTCCAAAAATGTGTTTATAAATTAAATTTTTTAACAAATGGCAAAAGAGATTGCTGGACAAATAAAATTACAGATTAAAGGAGGAGCTGCAAACCCTTCTCCACCGGTTGGTCCCGCTTTGGGTTCAAAAGGTATTAATATTATGGAGTTTTGCAAGCAATTTAATGCCAGAACTCAAGACAAATCCGGAAAAATTTTGCCTGTGGTAATTACCTATTATGCCGACAAGTCTTTCGATTTCGTTGTAAAAAATCCGCCGGTAGCTATTCAATTATTGGAAGCTTCCAAACAAAAAGGCGGATCGGCTGAACCCAATCGTAAGAAAGTGGCTGAAATAACCTGGGAACAGGTGAAAGTAATTGCCGAAGACAAGATGACGGATTTGAATTGCTTTTCGCTCGACCCTGCAATGAAAATGATAGCAGGCACAGCCAGAAGCATGGGCATAACGGTCAAAGGGGCATTCCCTGTAAATAATTAAACTTCAATAGAGATATGAGTAAACTGACAAAAAATCAAAAGTTGGCTTTAAGCAAAATTGAAGCAGGGAAAGTTTATACACTTAAAGAAGCGTCTGCGCTGGTAAAAGAAATTGCTACCACCAAATTTGATGCTTCCGTCGATATCGATGTTCGCCTCGGTGTCGACCCTCGTAAAGCTAACCAAATGGTGCGAGGTGTAGTTTCACTGCCTCATGGAACCGGTAAGCAAGTTAGGGTTCTTGCATTAGTTACTCCCGATCAGGAAGCTGCAGCATTAGAAGCAGGAGCCGATCATGTGGGTCTTGATGAATATATAGATAAAATTAAAGGCGGTTGGACGGATGTCGACGTGATCATCACACAACCGGCTACAATGGGTAAAATCGGAGCTTTAGGAAGAATCTTAGGTCCTCGCGGACTGATGCCCAATCCCAAGAGCGGTACGGTTACCAATGACGTAGCTACTGCCGTGAAAGAAGTAAAGCAGGGCAAAATTGACTTTAAAGTCGATAAAGCCGGAATTGTTCATACTTCTGTCGGAAAAGTATCCTTCGATGCAGATAAACTTCGCGAAAACGCGAAAGAATTTGTAGCCACACTCATCAAGTTAAAACCCGCTACGGCTAAAGGGACGTATGTAAAGAGCGTTTATCTTTCAAGTACAATGAGTCCGGGTCTTAAAATCGATCCCAAATCAGTGGATGAAAATTAAAAAAGATTGAATTATGAGAAAGGAAGATAAAACTGTTGTTATAGAACAGATTGCTACAACTGTAGGGAAATACGCTAACTTCTATCTGATGGATATTGCTACATTGAATGCGGCAAAAACCAGCAATTTGAGAAGGGAGTGTAGCAAACAGGAAATTAAATTGCTCGTTGTAAAAAACACCCTGTTTAAAAAAGCATTAGAAAAAATCGAAGGAGATTATTCGGCATTAGATCCTGCACTGAAGGGAAATACGGCTGTTATGTTTTCGAACAACGCCAACAGTCCCGCTCAACTGATTAAAACATTTGCGAAAGGAACGGATATTCCTAAATTAAAAGCCGCTTATGTTCAGGAAAGTTTCTATATTGGCGCTGAAAATCTTGAGATGCTTATCACTATCAAGGGCAAAAATGAATTGATTGGCGACGTGATCGCATTGTTGCAATCGCCTGCCAAGAACGTTATTTCAGCTCTTCAATCGGGTGGACAAACTATTCATGGAGTGTTAAAAACGCTCGCAGAAAAAACAAATTAATAACAAATAAACATTTAAAAATCATAAAAATATGGCAGATTTAAAAGCTTTTGCTGAACAATTGGTAAACTTAACCGTAAAGGAAGTAAACGAACTTGCTGGAATTTTAAAATCGGAATATGGCATTGAACCCGCCGCTGCAGCCGTTGCTGTTGCCGCCGGTCCTGCTGCAGCTCCTGCTGAAGAAAAAGAAGAAAAAACATCATTTGATGTAGTTCTTAAAAGCGTTGGCGCTAACAAATTGGCAATCGTTAAAGCAGTTAAGGAATTGACAGGTCTTGGTTTAAAAGAAGCGAAAGATATCGTTGACAGCGCTCCGTCAGCTATTAAAGAAGGAGTAAGTAAAAACGAAGCCGAAGCATTAAAGAAATCGTTAGAAGACGCCGGAGCTGAAGTTGAACTTAAATAAAACAATTGCTCAATTCTCTTAGTGAAGGGAATGAAAATAATGGAAGAAATGGAAAAAATCACTGTTTCGTTGCTTTCATTATTTTCATTTTTCTTCATTATCTTTCGTTTTTTCAATTAATTAAGTTCCAAATTCCGTCTCAATGTCATCAACAATAAATAATCAGAGAATAAATTTCGCTTCGATAAAAAAGCCGCTTGAATATCCGGATTTTCTCGAAGTACAACTAAAGTCTTTTCAAGACTTCCTACAGTTAGATACTCCTCCGGAAAAGAGAAAAAATGAGGGACTATACAAAGTGTTTGCGGAAAATTTTCCGATCGCAGACACACGTAATAACTTTGTGCTTGAGTTTTTGGATTACTATATCGATCCGCCACGCTACGCAATCGAAGAATGTATCGAACGCGGATTGACTTATAGCGTTCCACTGAAAGCCAAGTTAAAACTCTATTGCACGGATGTCGATCATGAAGATTTCGACACCGTAGTACAGGATGTTTATCTGGGTCCCATACCTTATATGACAGAAAAGGGAACGTTTGTAATCAACGGGGCTGAACGCGTTGTCGTTTCCCAGTTGCATCGTTCTCCGGGTGTGTTCTTCGGACAAAGCATACACTCTAACGGAACAAAACTATATTCAGCCCGGATTATTCCTTTCAAAGGTTCCTGGATTGAATTTGCGACCGATATAAATAATGTAATGTACGCGTATATCGACCGCAAAAAGAAATTGCCCGTTACTACTTTGTTGAGAGCTATCGGATTCGAAAGCGACAAAGATATATTGGAGATATTTAATTTAGCAGAAGAGATTAAAGTAAATAAGACCAATCTCCACAAAGCAGTAGGACGAAAATTAGCCGCTCGCGTCTTGAAAACATGGGTAGAAGATTTCGTGGACGAAGATACCGGAGAAGTTGTATCTATCGAACGAAACGAAGTGTTGATCGACAGGGAGGTGGTGATTGAAGCCAAACATATAGACGAAATTATAGAATCGGGAGTTCAAACGGTGCTTTTGCACCGCGAAGATCAGAATTTATCGGATTACGCAATTATCTACAATACTTTACAAAAAGACCCGAGCAATTCTGAACGTGACGCCGTTGTCTATATCTATCGTCAATTACGAAATGCCGATCCTGCCGACGATGCAAGCGCGCGGGAAGTTATTCAGAACTTGTTCTTCTCCGAAAAAAGATACGACTTGGGAGAAGTGGGACGTTACCGCATCAATAAAAAATTGAACTTAACGACCTCTATCGAAGTAAAGGTTCTGACAAAAGAAGATATTATCGAGATTATCAAGTATTTAATTGAATTGATAAACTCGAAAGCCAATGTGGACGACATCGACCACTTGAGTAACCGCCGTGTCCGCACGGTTGGCGAACAACTCTATAATCAATTTGGAATCGGATTGGCACGTATGGCGCGCACGATTCGCGAACGTATGAATGTACGTGATAACGAAGTGTTTACTCCGATAGACCTGATCAATGCAAAAACTATTTCATCGGTAGTTAATTCTTTCTTTGGAACGAATGCCTTATCGCAATTCATGGATCAGACGAATCCTTTGGCTGAAATTACGCACAAACGCCGTATGTCGGCTTTGGGTCCCGGCGGTTTGTCGCGCGAACGTGCAGGCTTTGAAGTACGCGACGTGCATTATACGCACTACGGACGCCTTTGTCCTATTGAAACTCCGGAAGGTCCGAATATCGGTTTGATTTCTTCGCTTTGCGTATATGCGAAAATCAATAACTTAGGATTTATTGAAACGCCTTACCGGAAAGTAGAACATAAAAAGGTGGACTTAACGCAGGACGGAATTGTTTATCTGACTGCGGAAGAAGAAGAAGGACAAATCATTGCACAAGGTAACGCACCTTTGGGCAACGATGGACGTTTCGTCAATAACCGTATCAAATCGCGTCAAGATGCCGATTATCCGGTTGTTTCTCCCGAAGAAGTCGTGATGATGGACGTTTCCCCGACTCAAATCGCTTCTATTGCAGCCGCTTTGATTCCATTCCTGGAACATGACGACGCAAACCGCGCTTTGATGGGTTCAAACATGATGCGTCAGGCTGTTCCACTGTTAAATGCCGAAGCTCCGATTGTCGGCACCGGAATAGAAGCTCAATTAATCAAAGATTCCCGAACTCAGATTGCTGCCGAAGGAAACGGAACGGTTATTTATGTCGATGCTACACGTATTGATATACAATATGACCGGACGGAAGAAGAAGAATTTGTCAGCTTCAATTCGTCGGTTAAAACATATATATTGCCTAAATTCAGGAAAACCAATCAAAATACAACGGTTGATTTGCGTCCTGTAATTAAAAAAGGCGACAGAGTAGAAAAAGGTCAAATCTTGACGGAAGGCTTTTGTACCGAAGGCGGCGAACTGGCTTTGGGAAGAAACCTGAAAGTAGCGTTTATGCCTTGGAAAGGATACAATTACGAGGATGCTATCGTTATTAGTGAACGCGTGGTCAGGGAAGATATATTCACTTCCATACATGTCGACGAATACATCCTTGAAGTACGCGAAACAAAACGCGGCATCGAAGAATTGACATCCGACATTCCTAATGTAAGCGAAGAGGCTACCCGCGATTTGGATGAAAACGGAATTATCCGTTTGGGCGCTCGCGTAGAACCGGGAGATATTCTGATTGGAAAAATTACGCCGAAAGGTGAATCAGATCCGTCTCCGGAAGAAAAATTGCTCCGCGCTATCTTCGGTGAAAAAGCCGGCGATGTGAAAGACGCTTCGTTAAAAGCTTCTCCTTCGTTAAGCGGTGTGATTATTGGGAAAAATCTTTTCTCAAAAGCCGGCGTCAAGCAGAAGAAATCGAAACTGAGCGATAAAGCGAAACTTCCGCAATTAGACGACGCATTCGACGATAAAGTGCATGCCTTGAAAGGAGTATTAATCGAAAAATTGTTGAAACTGACGGAAAACAAAACTTCGCAAGGCGTCAAAGATTTTATGAATGTCGAGTTAATTTCCAAAGGCTCTAAATTCATAAAAGAAGATTTACAGAAAATTGATTATGCAACCGTTCAGGTTTCCAAATGGACGAATGATACGCAGAAAAATGAAATGATTCGCGACGTAATCGTCAATTACTTAAAGAGATATAAAGAATTAGACGCCGAACTGAGAAGGCAGAAATTCGATTATACAATAGGAGATGAGCTTCCCACCGGAATTGTTCAGATGGCAAAAGTTTACATTGCCAAGAAACGTAAGTTGCAGGTTGGAGATAAAATGGCTGGACGTCACGGAAACAAAGGGATTGTTTCACGTATCGTGCGCGATGAAGATATGCCTTTCCTTGCCGACGGTTCGATTGTCGACATCGTCTTGAATCCTTTGGGAGTCCCTTCCCGTATGAACCTCGGACAGATTTTTGAAACCGTTCTGGGATGGGCAGGACGCAATTTAGGCGTTAAATTTTCAACACCTATTTTTGACGGCGCTTCATTGGACGATTTGAACGAATGGACAGACAAAGCCGGAGTTCCACGATATGGTAAAACCTATTTGTACGACGGCGGTACGGGTGAACGATTCGACCAGCCGGCTACGGTTGGAGTAATCTACATGCTGAAATTGGGTCACATGGTGGACGACAAAATGCACGCCCGCTCCATCGGACCGTATTCGTTGATTACTCAACAGCCTTTAGGCGGTAAAGCGCAATTCGGTGGACAGCGGTTTGGAGAAATGGAAGTCTGGGCTTTGGAAGCTTTCGGCGCTTCGTTTATTCTCCAGGAAATCTTGACAATAAAGTCTGACGACGTAGTAGGTCGTTCCAGAGCTTATGAAGCAATCGTAAAAGGAGATCAGATGCCTGTTCCGGGTATTCCGGAATCGTTGAATGTATTATTGCATGAAATGAGAGGCTTAGGATTGAGTATCATATTAGAATAACTTTTATTGAATTATGGCTTTCAGAAAAGAAATTAAGGCAAAAAATAATTTTTCCAAAATATCGATAGGGTTAGCTTCCCCCGATGAAATACTGGGGCAATCCAGCGGAGAAGTGTTGAAACCCGAAACAATCAACTACCGTACTTACAAACCCGAACGCGATGGTTTGTTCTGCGAGCGTATTTTCGGTCCTGTAAAGGATTACGAATGTCATTGCGGAAAATACAAGCGCATCCGTTACAAGGGAATTGTTTGCGACCGTTGCGGTGTGGAAGTAACCGAGAAAAAAGTACGCCGCGAACGGATGGGACACATCCATTTGGTTGTGCCGGTGGCGCATATCTGGTATTTCCGCTCATTGCCGAACAAAATCGGCTATTTGCTGGGATTACCAACCAAGAAATTAGATTCGGTCATTTATTATGAACGTTATGTGGTTATCCAGCCCGGAGTTGTTGCCGAGCGTGCAACCTACGACTTGCTGTCGGAAGAGGAATATTTAGACATCATTGATAATCTTCCGAAAAACAATCAATTATTGGAAGATAGCGATCCGAATAAATTTATTGCTAAAATGGGCGCTGAAGCAATTTACGACCTTTTGGAAAAATTGGATTTGGATGCTTTATCATACGATTTGCGTCATAAAGCAAGTAACGACGCTTCTCAACAACGGAAAAGCGAAGCCTTGAAACGGCTTCAGGTTGTAGAATCTTTCCGACAGTCGAAAGGAAGAAACCGCCCCGAATGGATGATTGTGAAAGTAGTTCCGGTTATTCCGCCCGAACTGCGTCCGCTTGTTCCACTTGACGGAGGACGTTTTGCAACTTCCGATTTGAATGATTTGTACCGCAGGGTGATAATCCGCAACAACCGATTGAAACGCTTAATCGACATCAAAGCGCCTGAAGTGATTCTGCGTAACGAAAAACGCATGCTTCAGGAAGCTGTCGATTCATTGTTCGACAATTCCCGCAAATCAAGCGCAGTAAAAACTGAAGCGAATCGCCCGTTAAAATCGTTGTCCGACAGTTTGAAAGGAAAACAGGGACGTTTTCGTCAGAATTTGTTGGGAAAACGCGTAGATTATTCGGCTCGTTCGGTAATCGTTGTTGGTCCCGAATTGAAAATGCACGAATGCGGTATCCCTAAAAATATGGCTGCCGAACTTTATAAACCGTTTATTATTCGTAAACTGATTGATAGAGGAATAGTTAAAACGGTTAAATCGGCAAAGAAAATCGTTGACAGAAAAGCACCTGTCGTTTGGGATATTCTGGAATACGTGATGAAAGGACATCCGGTTTTACTGAACCGCGCTCCGACATTGCACCGTCTGGGTATTCAGGCATTTCAGCCCAAATTGATCGAAGGCAAGGCAATTCAATTGCATCCCCTTTCCTGTACGGCATTTAACGCCGACTTCGATGGCGACCAGATGGCTGTGCATCTTCCTTTGGGAAATGAAGCCATTTTGGAAGCGCAAATGTTGATGCTTGCTTCGCATAATATATTGAATCCGGCAAATGGAGCGCCGATCACCGTTCCTTCCCAGGATATGGTGTTGGGATTATATTACATTACCCGTCTTCGTAATGGCGCGAAAGGAGAAGGATTGAAATTTTACGGTCCTGAAGAAGCCGTTATTGCTTATAACGAAGGTAAAGTTGATATTCATGCTCCTATTCAAATCTACGTCGACGATATTAAAGATGGAAACCCCGTCAATCATTTTATAGAAACGTCTGTCGGAAGAGTAATTGTAAACGAATTTGTTCCGAAAGAAGTAGGTTTTATCAATGAAATTCTATCTAAAAAATCTTTACGCGACACCATCGGAAAAGTAATTAAAACCTGCGGAGTCGCAAAAACCGCTCAATTCTTAGACGATATCAAAGATTTGGGATACATGATGGCATTCAAAGGCGGCTTGTCGTTCAACTTGGATGACGTAATCATTCCTAAGGAAAAAGAAGATTTGGTGAAAGACGGATACGACGAAGTTGAACAAATCATGAACAACTACAATATGGGGTTCATCACTAATAATGAACGCTATAACCAGATTATCGACATCTGGACGCATGTCAATTCGCGCTTATCCGACATTTTGATGAAGCAATTGCGCGAAGACGATCAGGGATTTAACTCCGTTTGTATGATGCTTGAATCAGGCGCCCGCGGATCGAAAGAGCAGATTCGCCAGTTATCCGGTATGCGCGGTTTGATGGCGAAACCTCAAAAGAGCGGCGCGGAAGGAGGGCAAATTATTGAAAACCCGATTCTTTCAAACTTCAAAGAAGGTCTGTCGGTTCTGGAATATTTCATTTCTACGCACGGCGCACGCAAAGGTTTGGCTGATACGGCTCTGAAAACTGCCGATGCCGGTTATCTTACCCGCCGTCTCGTCGATGTTTCGCATGATGTGATTATCAACGAAGAAGACTGCGGAACCTTGCGCGGATTGGTAGCTACCGAATTAAAGAATAATGAAGATGTGGTTGCTTCGCTTTACGAACGTATTTTGGGTCGCGTTTCTGTCCACGATATACAACATCCTATCACAGGAGAGATTATCGTTCGTTCAGGCGACGAAATTACGGAAGATAAAGCCGATATTATTGAACATTCTCCTATTGAACGTGTAGAAATCCGTTCGGTATTGACTTGCGAATCTAAAAAAGGCGTTTGCGCAAAATGCTACGGACGTAATTTGGCTACCGGACAGATGGTTCAAAAAGGAGAAGCTGTGGGAGTTATTGCAGCACAGTCGATTGGCGAACCGGGAACACAGCTTACGCTACGTACTTTCCACGTGGGAGGTATTGCATCGAATATTGCTACGGAAAATAATGTAACTTCAAAATACGACGGTATTCTCGAAATCGACGAAGTTCGTTCGGTAACGATTACGGACGATACAACGACTCCTTATCAAATTGTTATCAGCCGTTTATCGGAATTACGAATTATAGATCCGCATACAAAGATTATATTGTCTACTCATAATATTCCTTATGCTGCAAAATTGTTCTTCAAGAGTGGGGACACAATCCATAAGGGAGATTTGATTATCGAATGGGATCCTTTCAATGCGGTAATCGTCTCGGAAGTTCCGGGAAAAATCGCGTTTGAAAACCTGATTGAAAATACGACTTTCAAAGTTGAATATGACGATACAACCGGATTGCGGGAGAAAATCATCATGGAATCCAGGGATAGGACTAAAATTCCGGCGGCGCACATCTTAGATGAAGAAGACAATATCTTGAAAACCTATAACTTGCCATTGGGCGCTCATATCGTGAAAGAAGACGGCGACGCAATCAAAATGGGAGAGGTATTGGTTAAAATTCCGCGTGCAGTTGGTAAAACAGGCGATATCACCGGTGGTCTTCCCCGTGTAACCGAATTATTTGAAGCAAGGAACCCGTCCAATCCGGCGGTAGTTTCCGAAATTGACGGAGAAATTTCTTTCGGTAAAATCAAACGTGGAAATCGCGAAGTGATTGTTACATCCAAATCAGGCGATTTCAAAACCTATCTGGTTCCCCTGTCCAAGCAAATTCTGGTACAGGAAAACGACTACGTTCGTGCAGGTACGCCATTATCCGACGGAGCGATTACTCCTTCCGACATTTTGGCAATCAATGGTCCGACGGCTGTTCAGGAATATATTGTGAATGAAGTTCAGGATGTATATCGCTTACAGGGTGTGAAAATCAACGATAAACACTTCGAAGTGATTGTCCGCCAGATGATGCGCAAAGTAGAAATTGTTGAACCGGGCGACACCCGCTTCCTCGAACAGCAATTAGTCGATAAACAGGAAGTGATGGAAGAAAACGACCGTATTTGGAGTAAAAAAGTTGTAATAGATTCCGGAGATTCGCCGAATTTGAAACCAGGACAAATCGTTACTGCCCGCAAATTACGCGATGAAAATTCGGCATTGAAACGTCGCGACATGAAATTAGTGGATACGCGCGATGCTGTTCCTGCAACGGCTAATCAGGTTCTTCAGGGAATCACAAGGGCTGCTTTGCAAACGACCAGCTTCATGTCGGCAGCTTCATTCCAGGAAACGACTAAAGTATTGAACGAAGCCGCAATCAACGGAAAAGTCGATAAATTGGAAGGTATGAAAGAAAACGTTATTTGCGGTCATTTGATACCTGCCGGCACCGGCTTGAAAGAATACGACAAGATTATCGTAGGCAGTAAAGCGGATTTTGAAAAGGCGCAGACTTTTCCCGGAAGCGGGAGCAGATCAAGGGCTTTTGCGGCGATGGCGATGGCGGAGGAGGATTGAAATTCAATTAGGAATTA
>Ga0123354_10017106_pt1 | contig 11358 bp, 4 predicted proteins | sample TergutLab28metaG_2_FD_97872 | JGI IMG/M metagenome (GOLD analysis project Ga0123354, IMG submission 97872) | Labiotermes labralis P4 segment gut microbial communities from Petit-Saut dam, French Guiana - Lab288 P4 | ecosystem: Host-associated > Arthropoda: Insects > Digestive system > Gut ... | reverse complement strand
TATTCTAATATTGCCATCAACATTAACAACGACAGGCCAGATATGTGTTTGGTGAACTACTGCAGTCAGTTCCTGTTGCACATCTCGGTAGTTGGAAGGCGATGACATCACCAGAGATGGCCCTGGTTCGAAATATCTTTGGCTGATGTGTGTCAGACAGCGAACAATGTAGATTTGCTATAATTTAAGGACGTAGAAGGAAGCACTGTTCGACTCGTAATTGTGCTGAAGAGCAACATCACCAACAGGATGCCCAAGTTATTTCATTCGTTTGCAGGTTACATGAGAGATACTGTAGATTAAGTAGAACTGTTGATATATAAAAGTATACTTGACAGCATTTACCCGTCAATTTAATAAAGTATTTTGTTGAAAATTTTATTCACTGATACGCTAAATACAGGTAAAGGAATTCTAGGATTTTGAGTTTAAATTTATTTCCTGCGCTACGCAGACAAGTGGTCATTTCCGCTTTCCTAGGATTTTGCAGAAGCAAAAGAATGAAAAAGGTGACAAAGTAAAGACATAAAGTTCAAAGAGGAAGAAAATTGTTCAGAATGTAATAAGCTAAAAGAAGGACACACCAATTGATCTTCCAAATATCCCACTCTTATTAATATACAGTTTTCAAGAGATCTTCATGCTGCTGGCCGACTTATTGAGGAGACGCAATTACATATTATTTAGAGTGACATTATTTTATTTTATTTTATAATTTGAAATTATAATTATTCCCTAATATTTGCATCTTTTTGTAACTGCGTACTGTTTACTGTCCATATATTAGGTCAATGCTGTTTGAGCCTATAATAATAGCTCACGAAGTAATAATATGTGTGTTTTCAGGCAAATTCTATTATAGATTATTGTGACATTTAGCAGTAATTATAGTCTCTTATTTCAAATTTAAATTAAAATTTTAATTACTTAATTCATATCCTTGATTGTCGTGTTTATTTCTTTAGCATGAAATCTGCAGTGACTTTTGAAATATTTCGTAAATGTTCGAAAATTCTACTTAGTTCCCCTAAACATTTCTATGATTTTGAAACACATACACCATAAAAGTAAAATACCATTTTAAATTACGTTTTTATCACCTTACGTATTTTTCCCTTGGGAAAGATTCCTTGAGAATATAATCGGTGTTCAGTTAGTGAAGCATTTTCTCGCATTTTATGCAGACCGAAAATTTATTTCCGCAGTCACTAGTGTCCGCCACCTGTCTATATCCTAAGCAAAATCTAACCAATCCGTACCCCCATATCACACTTCCTCATGATCCATTTTAATATTATTTTCCCACCTCATTTTGGGTCACCAAAGTGGTTTATTCCACTCACTTTCTCCACCCAATCACTGTAACTGCCTCTCCTGACGCCATAGCGCCACATCGAATGCCTCTTTCATTCTTCTAGATTTTATCTCACGGGTAATATTTGGTTTGGTAACTGGAAATTAAGGAACCCAATATGTTATATTCTCCACTCCCATTTCTCCTCATTTCTCTAGGCCTAAATATTCTACCTAGCATCTTCAATTTATCTTCCGTCCCACATGTATTAATCTCTTCTGCTGGAATCAATAAGTACCAGGCTATTTATATCTTTATAAATTTAAATAGCCGTTTCAACACCAAAACACTCGTCTCTAACAATAGTGGTTCTGCTGACATCATCATACATTAAGTCAAAGTTATTCTGAGGCTTTCCGTCTAAAAACAAATTGCCTGAATTTTCTTATATCAGTATTAATCACTCCTAGCCTCAATCCTCAGCCACAAATAACAGTGGCCAGTCTAGTCAAATTCTACAAGTTAGGACGATGTCCGAATGCATGTGCTTGTAGATCAATGTGTTTCTGCTGACAGGTGAAGACGGTGGTTTTCGTCTGCTTCTAAGAACCTGCTGACCACGTGCATGAGATTGAAGGTTCATAATTTCTCTGAGACTATCTCTGAATGTTGCCTTTAAGAATGACTTGTACATTGTGTATGTAAACCCGATATAATAAGGAGTTACTTTAAAATGTGTGGCAGCAAAATTTTCCGACATTTAATAACACTTATACCAAAATACACATCACATTTTCCATTATAATATTCTCCAATTTTTACATTAATTACAATGGGAAATTCTATGTCCTTAAGTTGTAACTTATGTGGCCAAACAGACGCGAACAGCAGTATAAGTAAAGAGCATTAAACATCCATCTTAGCTATAAATATCACAGTGCACAACTGCGTAGCGCTAAACAGCAACTCCGGGAATTATGCATTTATACTGCATTGTGTTGCGTATTACGTGAAGACCACTAAACTGTCATGTGTCTGTTATTGTGTGGGTTTAATTTGATACAGTTCCTTCTTACAAACAATTGACTTATTCCAAAAAAATTAACCTAATCATTTATGAATTTAAAAATACAAAAAATTGATAATGCAAGTATTTATATTCAAATTTAAATTAAATTATAGTAAATTGAATGTAATTTGAACACATATCTGTTGCTGACTCCAAACATAACTTTATTCGAATCGGTTATTTCGAAAATATAACCTGTATTTGTACACAGATGGTTTTTATTCTGTTAAAAAATACAGTTGATATAAAATTGTTTTATTTATGAAAGAGACGTCAAAGTTGCCTTATCGAACATGACGAGAACATGAAAGGTCGTGAGACCGGTCTTATGGAATAAAGAAAAATCACAAAAATGGCATTTTTCAATTTTAAAAATAAACGGTTTATTTTCTTTAATATTTCATTTTATTTCTGTTTGCGATGTTGCATAACAAGACTGTCCTGAGTATATGAGAAGTTTAATTTGGTTTTGAGTCACGCTGTAGCACACGAAGGAACACATTCTCATTTTCTTCCTATGATTGGCGTGATATTATAACTGATAGTGCACACAGTAATGTAATTTATTTAATTAAAAGCGGCAACAAATTGAAATTCACACTTACAAGTAATAAAATGAAATGAATGTTCCAATTTTATCAATCGCGCAGAATTATATTGTCTAACTCTCAGTTTCCCAAATGCCCAATAGTACTCAAAGGTACCTTTATTTCATTTTTTCTAAACTTCGCTTAAAATTTCGCTGGATTTATTTCGTATACGATGAATTTATATAGATTAGTTTTAAGTACAACTTCTTTACTTGAAAATTGATAAGCTACTGATACGGAGGAATCTGGATTTTCGAAATTTGAAAACTTTTTTCCCTCATTTTGGTATTTAGCCTAATATAAATAATCCCGCTCTTTTGTGCCTCAATCGATAACTAATTTTCAGTCAAAAAAACTCGTATTCTCAAACAGATACGTATGTTCGGAAATAATAATTTTTTTGGAAACTGAGATTGTAAAATCTTTAGACTGAAAACGTAATTTTTATTAGTGTTTTAGATAAAAACTATTATTATATTTGTGTTTATAGCTTTATATTTATATAGAAAAACAAGAAAGACACAAAGCATCGAAATTTGAGTGTTTCACCTCAGTAGCAAATAAGAATTTAGATTGTCTTGTAATACATAAAATAAAATATAATTCACTCCATAAAAAATATTACATTAATATAATTTGGGTGAAAGTATTAATGCATTTCGATAGTCCTTTCGAGGTTCTTAGACTTTACGTAGAAACGTAATCTACCAAATTATATGGTGCCACATCTCGGAAGGCAATAAATGTAATAGAGAGAACTGATTCTGTAATTCCAAACGAATTTAAAATTAACCTAGCTATACATAAAAACAGATTTTCCTGTCTGACCCCAGGTTATGGTTAATGGTTTCTAAGGATTAACCTAAGCTTAAGAGGACTTTGCACGAAATAAAAAAATCGAAATTTTAAGAATAAAACAATTTTTGAATATGTTGAAATACTCTCTTATTTATAATAACAATATCATACAATTTTGTAGATTTAGTCAAACAGAAATTTTAGAAAACAATTTCAGAGGAATATTGTACACGCAAGACTACGTCGGTAGAAATTGAAAGGAGTAGGACAGTCGAAGATTTGTCACTTCCTTAAGCTCCGGTTAAGATTCTTCTGTTTTCTGAAGAATAAATTCTTGGGATTTTGTACTTAATATGTTCTGGTAAATTAGCGCAAATTCCAGTGATTTTTTAAATATGTTTGATGTGTGTAGTTAACTGATGTTTCAGTTTTGTTTCCATACAAAAAACAGGGAAGCACGTCTTTTTAGATTTGATTTGAGTGCAGACTACAAATATTGTGTTGAGAAAATAAGTCTTTTTTGACTGAGAGTTTATTAATTTTTCTCCTGCAATTACATTTATATTTACATAATAAATCAAGAAAGACACGAACAACGCATCGACCTATTAACACTTTCACCCTCCAAAATGAATAAACTAGAGTTTCGAGGGGGTTTTGAACTTCAAATAAGACTTAATTTAGTGCACAAAAAGGTTTCAGGAATGTGATTTGAGCAAAAGACGTAATTGTTTCGAGGTTACCATACGGAATAATGGAATTCACCACCCCAATTTAGAATTAATATTTGCAACAATGAATTGTATTGGAATTATCTTGGAAATGTATCAAAAATATATTCACAGTCAGGATTAACGCAATGCATATGCACCGTTTACACAGAACAGTTTCTAATGTAACATGTTTTCATAAAATTAGCTTAAATGCGTACATTTTTTAGCAATTCTCAATTTGTATGTAACTTATTATGAATTAGAATGGCTGACATTAAACACGGCGGAATGGCAAATAATCGAAACACATTTCAAAATTACGTAAAACTCAGGTAACATATTGTACTGAAACTATCATATAATCTACCATATTGCACGGTGTCACGCCCCAGAAAGCAATAAAGTTAATGGCCAGAACAGAACCTGCAATTCCGAAAGAATTTACCTTTAATTTTGGGAGATAGGAAGGTAGCATTTTAAGCAATTTACAAAAATTACGCAGTAAATGATAAAAAAATTATAGGTGTAGCGATTTCTTTTATTCTTCTATATAAATTTCATGTTTTCTCAATTTTTGTGTCGATACTTCGGTATAAACCGATAAGATAATAACAGTAAAAAACAAAATTAATACCTTTTCATTTTTACACTGAGTTAATGTAATAGGACTTCGTAGCTACAAATTTTCTTGTTCAACAAATGATACATTTTTCACAGTTCCACAGAAAATATACCAAAAATGCTGCCCTCTCTGGGATATTTGACAAAACACGGTGCACACCAGCTGCAGAGAGGACAACGAGGTTTTTGATATTGCCTGAGTGGCTTCGCGTGACTGAAGCTGGCATCAGGCCGTCTGCAGACAGTGACTGTAACGAACTGATAACAGCAGGACCTGGACAAAGATTTGTGGGAATGCTTGCTGTTTGGTTGTGATAAAATTCTGAAAGGAAAAAAATATTTTTAGTGATTGTTTCTTTCGCGATAGTTTTAGTGACATAAGAAAATTCACTCTTGTAAAGCACGTCAGCCTCTTCATGATGCCTTGTGGAGTTGTTTCTGCTCGCAGTTGGTTTCAATTAATATTCTCTGACACTCTGATGTTAGTTTCAATTTACTCCTAGCATGTTAATTTGGCTGACGCTTCTTGACGTCATCAGTTCTACTTAGACACTTACCTATTGCATGGAGAAGGTTCCTTCTAGAAAAGTTAGCAGTTTTTCGGCTAATCAAGGAGTCCTCCGCGCTTTGTGGAACCCTAATTTTCATCACCGCATTCACATGTTCTCAGCGCCGGTCCAAAACCTGAACCACCAAATTCCAATCCCTGTCTCCCATTTCGTTTCCTGAAGATCCATTTCAACATCATTCTCTCATCAAAACCCTGGTCCTCCAATGGTTATTTTCTTGAATTTTCCCCACATATAAGCTATATGCACTTCTCCTCTCCCCCTTACGTGATACATGACCCGCAAAAATCATTCTTTTTTATTTGATCACCCGAAAAATATTTAGTAGTTTATACAGATCATTAAGGTACGCACTATTACCTCGTCCTTCTTAGGTCAAAATATTCCCCTCAGCACCCTATTCACTAACACTCTCAGCCTACGTTCCTCCCTCATTCTGAGCAACAACAACCCAGTTTATAGTTCTATGTGTCTTCATTTTTATATTTGTGTAAAGAAAGTTGGAAAACAGAAGATTTTGCATCGAATGTTACGTAGCGTTCCCTAACTTCAGTCTGCTCTCATTACGTTCCTGAAGAGAATTGTGATAGTTTGGAACCCTTCCAAAACTTTTATTCTTTTACACCCTTCCAAAGAAATATTATCAATCTGTATAGTTTGACTTCGTTCTTCATTCTGATCTGGTGAAATGACCATGTACTATATTTTATCATCATTCACACACCGTCCAATCTTCTTACTAGCAACAACTAGAGTTTCAGCGTTTGCCTTAAATACATGTAATCTTCCCTCAAATATATTACCATCATCAACATATACGTACAGTTTATTACGCCATCTTGATGAGCAACAACTTTTTTCTACTTAATACCAACATAAGCACAACAAAAGAAACATCACTCAGAACACAAAATTTCCCTACAAAAGTTTCATCCTAACATACCGCCCACCTAATTAGACAAGTTTAATTACAGTCTTAAAGTTACCATTAAAGTCCTTAAATAGCAGTGTCCTCTTAAACGTTCATATCAATCTTAGTATATCTTTAACAAAATCACACATAATCAGTTCAATCTACTTTTGGTAACACACAAATCTTTGCAATAGGCCGTTTAAATGTTCGTGTTGCCGTTCTTATTGTTACAACTCTTACTAATCCATCTCGTCCAGTGTGAATATCAATAATCACTGCATTTTTACACACCAAAGGAGGTAAATTATCTTCTTTTACAAGCACTAAGTCACCAATTGTCACATTTGGTTTGACTTCCACTTGGTTCTCTGTTGCGACTGGTGAAGATAATAATGTGACCAACATTTCCATAAATGTTGAATCATTTGTTGAACATGGAACCATCTGCTCAGGTGAGTTGAAGGTACATCTACTGCATTATGGTGTGGTAAAGCTAACATAGAAGTGCCAATGAGGAAATTTCCTGGTGTTAAAACTTGAAGGTTATCTGGAATATTATTCAAAGGGTAATTTGTTATTACTTATCTCTTCGAATTTCACGCTCTCCATTTTTGTAACGATAAATCGTTATAAACTGAAAGAAAAAGAACTGTCGAGTAGCTAAAATAGCACTTGGCTTCAGATGACAGTAAACACATAAACCTTCCCGCCAACAGTGGCCTTACTTGGGCCTGAGATGTTATGATCAGAAGCTGCACAAAATGAACAAGTACACTAGACTGTACCTTTGTGATCATTGTCACTACTGATTCGTAGTTATAAAATTTCACTTTCAACAAAGGAGTTATTTTCTCCCACACTGTCCAAAAAATCACTATAATAATTCAATTGTGGCCTGATTTCTTCCTTTACAATGTTCTAAACAAACACATTATCATCGCAGAACTTAGTGTAATTTACAGGAATTATGAACTCCCATTCATTGTACAAGCATAAACGATGATACAAAAACAATTTTATAAATAACCTCCTAAGTCAAAACACATCACTCTGCAGCAAAAGTTAAAGACCTCTACCCGCATCATTAATATATCGGAGTTAAATTTTAAAGACCGATTTTTACGATGAAGTGACACTGTGAACAGGCATGTGTTTATACTCTTCCTACAGTAACAGTGGTGGCAATGTTAATATCGAACTGCACATTGACTGATCCACTCCCACACCAAAGGCTACCCAACTACAATTCTGCCTTAGAGATCCAGGGCGCAAAAATTATATTCTTTTGCTTTTATCATTTGTCATTTACAATTATTATTATCTTGGATTCCTTGTTCCTCCAACCTTCAGTGTTCACACATTATAATTTATATCGATATAACAAATATTGTTCAATTTGATAGATAGGTACCGACGTTTCGTTTTAACCTACTGCCTGGATCTTTGTGGTTTCAAATTCGAAGTTAAGCTAAGAATGATAGGAGAGAAATCTCCAACCCCATATACATGCAGGAACCACTTTTGTGTTATAATTGTTCATTTAATAATGCTTTGAATTTCATACATTTTGTGTTTCATGATTGCACCATATTAGGCAATGAATCTATCTAGGCATCCCTGACTGATGCAACTATCAAGATAGGTGACGTGACGGGATGCGAATATTATGAGGTAGTTGGTATCCTTATTCTCACATGCACGCAAAAAAAACGAAGCACAGAATGCTCATCCGTAGCAGCGGACTCTTCGCAACTTCACATTACACAACACGGTAAGCATAAATCTCACATCAGTCCAACAAGCCTACATATTTGCGTACAAAATTATTCTAATAATTATTTTGACGATACTTACTTGGTATAATTTGTATTACAGGCATGCTGCCACAACACCCAACTGGTACAGCGAAATTAATATGTTACTATTTCTAGTGTGCCTTTAGCAAGGAATATATAGCTCCCTGATGATGGTCTTAGGACCGAAACATGTCGGAGTGTTTTTAATGTTTTAATGTGTGAATTTTATAAATTTTATATATGTGCAGTGTTTGGTAAAATAAGTGAGAAATTGGTTGGTTGTCATCTGGCCACTAATATTATAAAATTAAATATTTAAATATAATGGCTTGACGAAGATCATTTTGTAGCCGAAACATATAGCTGTTTAAGTCATAAGAATTGCCTTGATGAGAATATTTTAGTTTCCAGAACCTCGTCCCAGCTCAGATATTTCTATAATTTGTTGTCATATCAAGTGCCCTAAGACATTGAAACGGTCATGTCTCATGAGATTCTGACTTCAACATAGGCAGGGTAAGGAACACGTTCAGGGATCCATTATAACAAAAGTTTCCAAACATCACTGTGTATAAAATACTATGTAATATTATTGTGCAATATAATGGAAAAACATTGCACACATACGGTATAACACCTATTTCTGATGCCAAATTTCGAAACAGATTTCGTCTTTAGTAATACTGTAAGCAAGGTCTCTTTGTTGTTCCATTAAATCCCAGACGTCTTAACGTCGAATCAACTAATGTGTGTATTTGTGGGTGCGTTAGGTTCTGTTTTGGGCGTTGTTTTGAGAAAGGAACAAATTGAATTAATTTTATTCCTGATACAACAGTTTAAATTTGATATTTTGAACGTCGTTACAATATAAAAAATAAAATTGAGTAAATATTTAATTCTGTAGTTAAAGCCAAAGATATTGTAACATAAGATATTCAGAATATCTGTTAGATCTCTATTGCTTTCTGTTGCTGTTTCACGCCAGAGAACGACATAGAGTGTTACTGCAAATATTACAAAATTTTAGGAAATGAGGCTTTTTTTTATTATTTTCTCTGAATTCCAGGTTTCCCAGTTTTTGTACCGAAACATCTGTATAAACTGAAGGAAACTGCAATTTCGGAAAGCTAATTTAACATTTGGATACGGATTATAATATAAAAAAACATATAAACCATTCCCAAAAATTTGGCGTTAGTTTGCGCCTGGAGATTTTAATGAAAAGCTGCACCACACGAACAACTACCCGAGAATGTAGGAGTGTGATCATTTTCACCTCTGATTTTCAGCTATAGAATTTCGTTGTTAAAAAATTTCATGTACAAAAAATTATGTATTTTTCCATTCTCTCCAAGAAATTACTTTAATGTTTTAATTGTGGCCTGATTTCTTCCTTTACAATATTCGAAACAATACACAGTTCCATCACACATTGTTGCGTAATCTATAGAAATTATGAAATACCACCCTTTATAAAGATAAAAAAATAGAAATAATTTTAATAGAAAAGACCAACACAAATCACATGACTCAGCTTTTAAAATGAAACACCGTTACATGAGATTTGTTTACATTTGTCTATCTACTTGCAAGATTAATGTATGGGAATTATATTTTAAAAGACCAAATTTAAGACTGATTGACACTTGTGTTGAGGCAAGTGTTTGTTCTGTTCCTGAAGTAACTGAGGTGGAATGGTTAAGTATCTGATCTGACCCCACACCAAAATCTCCCCAACTACAATTCTGCCTTAATTATCTAGGGTACAAATTTTATTCTAAATCTCTTTCCTCATCTAATGACATTCAATTAGGTATTTAGTTCAGTATGTAAACTTAACAAAGTCGCATCTATGTTACAAATATTTTATTGACAAATTTGGAAGATTCGAGTTATCATGCATCATTTAACTTCTTTGTTTGAAATTTGATATTTGACGAAAAATGTACTGAAAGCAAGCCCCAGCCCCGTGACAACGTGGATATTCATCTCTTAGTACCGCGTTCTCAAAATTGCGATAAATTACTTTTCTACTTCAACCTTTTTCTTTGTCCTTCTTTCCGTCCTTTCTTCCGTCCTTCCTTCTACCCCATGAACAAACTGTCTCTCACAGGGCGGATTTCCATGAAATCTGATAATAACAAAGACTGCATTTACATATAACTTAGCATGGTACTTACTACGAGCTTCCTGACGATTGCACAATAGTGTTGAAACATGAAGAAGCAACATAATAATTCGCAATTAATTATGTATTTATTGTTTCAGCCTACAAAATATCCCATATTCAGACTAAGTAATATGCATACATTTTTCAATGGAAAAATATTTTTCCTCTAACGCGCGTCAATATGTCGTAGAATTTATATTGTGTGTCTTCCTTATACTATTTTATGTGCAGGTTACGACTTCTTTCATGTGCCTATCGCTATGTCATAACAGCGTGTGCTAAAAGTGCTTCTAAATCTGTGTGTCAAATTGTGTGTTTCAAATTGTGTGTCTCCGGTTGTGTGTGTGCCTAATTGTGTCTAATATGTAACGCAGACACTGAACAATGAAGCGACGTATACTTAAGGTTCTCTGCAGGGTGACGGAATAAAACTGATAAATTTACTTCATTTTTATCTATTTTTATTTTTATTTCATAGCTTATTTAACAAAAATAGTTTATTCTATAAATTCATTAAATAATTTTTTCTTTTCTTCAACTATTAATGCTGTGTTATTTTTATGTACCATAAATTTTCGTAACATGAAGTTCCCAAATTGATTTCCAAGGATTAAATATATCTTAATCGAATCATCTCTGGATATTAGAAAATTTAAAAACCAAAGAGCAGGCTTCATTATGAGGTGTATGCTTATATATGTATATATAAACCAGGTGTACCAGGAGGAATGTGCCAGACTTCGGGAGGGTGTTCCTTATGTTATAGTATACCGATATAACCCAAAACACCTATATCCAAAGTTGAACGGTTACGGAGATAATATC
>Ga0123354_10017105_pt1 | contig 11358 bp, 6 predicted proteins | sample TergutLab28metaG_2_FD_97872 | JGI IMG/M metagenome (GOLD analysis project Ga0123354, IMG submission 97872) | Labiotermes labralis P4 segment gut microbial communities from Petit-Saut dam, French Guiana - Lab288 P4 | ecosystem: Host-associated > Arthropoda: Insects > Digestive system > Gut ... | reverse complement strand
GGTTCATTACCGCACTCACAAGCGTCCGCCACCTGTCTCTATCCTGGGTCAGCCCAATCCAGTCCATATACCCACATCCCACCTCCTGGAGATCCATCCTAATATTATCCACCCATCTACGTCTAGGTCTACCCGGTGGTCTCTTTCCCTCCGGTTTCCCCACCAAGACCCTATACACCCCCTCTCCTGACCCATACGCGCCACTTGCCCAACCCATCTCATTCTTCTCGATTTTATCACCCGCACAATATTGGGTGAGGAGTACAAATCATTTAGCTCCTCGTTATGCAATCTCCTCCATTCCCCCGTTACCTCGTCCCTCCACTTGAGTGTATTACATTTTACATAATTAAAGTTTGTTAAGAATAAAGACCAAAACTACTAAGTGATTTTTAAACGAATTGTAAGTGAAAGTTCAAAAGAGTTCTTTGGAAGATATTCCAATTAAAACTTTTTTTTTGTTAAATTGTATGTGTGTGTGTGTCTATATACACATACATACTCGTATGTCTTAGTAACATGAACTTCCGTAAAACAAATTTATTACCTTAATTACGTGCAGTGTTTTGGGTAGTTAAATTTTACATAGCTGCGAACTGTCGTGTTGGCTGACGACTGTATCAGAACAAGAACTTCATTTGTAAAGTAGTCTGTGTACAAACATTCCATATTTTGCAGTGAGAAAAATAATGTTACTTAGTTCTTGCATTGTTATAAACGAGGCAGCAGATTGCCTTACATCTGTTGTACAAAAGTGCGTCTGAAGTTTAGTCAACAGAAGATACTTTAAATCCCCTGGGCCTCTTCCTTCTTCCTATTTTTCTCCGCTTACGTCTTGACATGTTCCTGGCAAGCAGTTGGAGTGATTAAGATGCATTATGTTTGTAATATTTTCCTTCTTAATTGGAATGGGCGCAGTATTCTTCGTGTGCACAGACAGCGACTTAGCGCTCCGTGTTGCAACCCTGAATGTTAGCTGTGCATCGCATTTAGCACTGCACGTGAAGTTTAACAGGTTAAAAGTTAAACTTGTCTCTGTTGACCCCATGAACGCATAGAGAGCAAGTAGAGGTATATCTCAGCTTATTTTTAATCTCGGCTTTAGATGGAGGTGGGTGGTCAACTTCACCCTGGGGAAACTTCACACCAGGGCAGGAACCCCAGTGGCCAACACTAGAGCCGGTATGGAAGGTTTTGGACGGGAGAAGATTTAGTGCCCTGCCAGGGTTCGAGCTGTTTCAAGACGTATTTCTAAGTAAAATGGAACACCTGTCGCTTCTGTATGTCTGACTGTATCACACTTGTCTTTCTTCTTAATCTCTGAAATCTTGAAGTTTCATTTTCGACGCTACAAATGAATTTCTTCTGCATGTCTCTAAGGAGGGAAAACTATTCTGCAGGTGTTTACATAGTAGTCTTACGATTGATGATATTCTTCCCATTGCGAAGCCCGTATAGCATGGAGGCTTTCTTTGACCGCTCTGAAGTCACCAATGTAAATTACCTGAGGCCATTTTGAGTCATCACTGGCCACTACTGTGCTATGAAGGCACCATCTTTACTGTTGGCCCCTCATTGGTTGAAATATTTGCGTGTGGGGTTTCATACGTGACTCATGCATACATACATACAAAATTTCATAATACGTAAACACGTACATATATACATACATAATACATACATACATACATACATACACATACATAATACGTACATACATATACACACATACATGCATACATACGTACACACATGTATGCGTACATACATATACATACGTACATATATACTTACAACATACATACATACATACATACACACGTACATGCATACATACATATACATACATACGTACATACATATATACACAAACGTACGTATCTACATAATACGTGCACACATACATACATACATACACACATACATTTATACGTACACACATATGTATACATACACATACATACATGTATACATACAACATACATACGTACATACATACACACATACATACATACATACACACATATATACATACATACATACATGCATAAATACACACACACACACACACACATGCATATACGTACATATATACGTACATACATATATATATATATATACACACGCACATACCTACATAATACATACATACATATACATACGTAATACACACACACACACACATATATATATATATACACACACGTACATACCTGCATAATACGTACACACACATACATACACACACATACATACAATTGCACATACATTCCACGGTCCATAGTTTCTCAAAATGACAGTAGGATGTGCAATAATTCATCAACATACAATATATACGAAGTGTACAGAATTATTACAGTGCAAAATACTATAAACTTTACATGTACCTTAGTATGGTTCATCCCCAAAGGTAAACAGCTTATTCAACAGAGTCAAAGCTGTGTCTATTTAAGTACTTTCCTAATGCTACTTTAAATTTTGGCTTTTCATTCATTGGAGATGGCGTGGTAAACTCTCGAAAATTCTGACAAGACATAGAATGCAATTTTCTGAAAACATGGAAGATTCGCATTTGGTCTGTGAAAATTTTGCCTATTTCTCGTGTTAATGCTGTGCACGGATGAATTCATTTGCAAATTCTGTGTAATGCAACAAACAGCTTCCAGGATTATCACAACCTCTTTTTGCTTGCTCTGTACCCCAAATAATGTTGTCTTTATCACTGCCACAAGTACTGATATCCTGACTGTATTCAACAACTGTCTTTATAAAGTGCTTGCCCCGCCTTAAGTCAAGGTTGTCATAACTTCGCTGTGCAGATCGAAATCAATGATATGGTGCACACCGACATTTTTTTAAGTGTGAAGAGCCATTGAATGGCTCACTTCCCACTCTCACCCAACTTGTGGTGCACATTATGAGTGCCTTCGAACTGTTCTGTCTCCTCTATCAATTTTCTTGTCTCAGAATCTTGAATATGTTTACGGAATTCAACATACTTGTGACATTTGATGTGTATTGGACCGTGCATCATCTCGATAACTGAAGAATAAAATCCAACTAGATGCCACTTATTACTTTATTATGCTTATGTTAGGCTCAACATGTTTCGGGCACCATTATGTCCGTCATCAGGAGCTCACGACGATAGCGTTGGTTACCATATAGGACGTCTGGTTCTTGAATTGCTGCTGGTTGGAAGTTAAGTGCAGGCAGGATGTATGAGTGTCCGGACCGAAGACTGTAACAGCCTTCGGTCCGGACACTCATCCATCCTAACATAAGTATAATAAATTAATAAGTGGCATCTGGTTGGATTTTATTCGTCAGTTGTACTTGTGACATGTTTAATGCCTATATTGAAAACATTTTTAAGATCCGAGTGTTATCAGGGAAGACGCCCAGTCCCTTCAGCGAAATTTCGGGATAGTTCCTTGAATCAGACCGCGAACTGACCATTCCATATACTTTTATTTTCTTATTTACTCTTATCCAGTAAACAGTACTGACAGCGTCGTTAAACAAATTACAAAAAAAAAATATGAAATGAAAGTGGGCTTATCTTTGTTTGTGGAACACGAAAATCTGTTAGTCGAGCTTACAAAAGCTCGTCATTATACATTAATAACATTAGCCATTCGACCATTTTATGCCCACATACAGAGGTGCTGATAAGTCCTTAGCCCGACCAGGAAGTAAACAAACTACATTCCCCGCATTTTATGGAAATTGGATGTTCATTACGACATTCACAAGGGTCCACCACCTGTCCGTATCTTAGCCAAATCAATCCATTCCGCTGCCCATCACACTTTTGAGAAGCGCAGCTTGTTTCCTTCGTGGTCAGGCTATGGACTTATCAGCACCCCTATACATGATTGCCCAAACATCATTTTAATAATATCCTCACATATATTCCGGAGCTTTACAAGCTCTCTCTTTTAATTGTGTTTTTAACAGAATAATTTATGCAAAATTAATTTTTTGTACCTAGTGTACTGTATTGAAATGGTATCAATGTAGGATTTCTCGTCATAAAATTTTCTGCAGGACATCTCTTACATTCTCTAGCTCTTGTTACCGTATGTGCACCGTATGTATGTATTGTACATTGTTACCAACATCGGCACAGTGTCTATTATCTATTAATATCACCGTTGTTACATATCTTGTCGCGTGAAGTTAAAGTAGATGGATCGAATGATAAAATGCGTTATGGTAGTATGTTCAATTGAAAGTCTTTAACAATTTAGTGGGTTTCGCTATCGGAGCATTTTACATGAACGAGAAATCTCTTGCTGCTTTAGTTACAACGCACTTCTTTCAGACTGCCTCGCTTAATGACCACCTCGTTTACGGGCGGTTCCGTCCATCCACCTGGGAGACAAATCAATAAAAACTTGTGCCCTCATACATTATAGAGCAGTTGCTATTGCAGACTCTGGAGTGAGTTCCGTAATTACTTTGGTGCCAAGGAACACCTTCTAGCACCTGTACCATTAAGATTCCTAGCAGGAAATCAGTATCATAATTTATTTAATGACGCATTTTTACTGCTTTTGAGTAGGATAGACATAGGATGCTGAGAGAGAACATCCTGCTGAAGATAGTTCTTGGACCTAAGAGAGAAGAAGTAAAAGAAAGCCGGGGAAAACTACACAATAAAGAACCACAAATTTTGTGCTCTTGGCTGAATGTTTTAGTGTAATGAAATCGAGGAATTTTATAGGCAGGTTATGTAGAACGAATTTGAAAAATGAGAAAATGTATACAATATTCTGGTCAAGAAATTTGAATTCGTGATATCGTTACGGGGACTAGGGATGAGTAAATAGGTGATATTACTTGCAAAGGGAATGTTGAAGTATTTACGTATGGATTAAGTTTAGCTGGCTGAGGATATTGTTCGTTAGTGGAAGTGATGTGCACGGTAACGAAGTTTGGGGTAATTTCTTGTGTAGATGAGCGACTAGCAGCTTCTGAAGAAGGACCCTACTCTATGTAGTTGTTTAATACGACCGCATCGTCCTGAACTATCCACATAGGAGTAAGACCGTACTTGCACCAGGAGGGGCGGAACGGTCGGCGGTTTGTCTATTCCGTTATTTAACGTTTTGAAGAACAACATTTGTCTAAACTTAATACAAAATTTCGGTCCTGACCTCCACTATAGAAAACATTGCTACTTCTCCTGAGAATCAGGTAGAGAGATATATATATAGATACTGTGTGGGTAATATACATAATTTTGAAATGTTGCAACATGTGGTATGTGTATAGTCAACACTGATCTTCAAAATTTAAGCGGTTAATGGGAGATTGTAGAACATGTACTAGGTAGTATGTCCGCTGGTAGATAGCTACCGACAACACAGAGGGCTCTGATGTCTTTGTCTTCAGAATCGAGCAGTCCGTTTCAGTAAATATTTTCCAAGACACAGCAAGAGACAATTGGATGCAAGAAACTGTTGTGAGAACCTCTAATATTGCACTAGATGTTAGTTATTTGCACTGCGTGGCCACACTACACAGGAAACAAGAAGATACAAGAACATCAACGCTGCTGGTGATTAACTATGTCAGTCACGGTACATTGAACTGTGTGTTCTGGCCACAAGAATTACACCGAATAATTGTGACCCGTTGGAATTTTTAATACCCAGCTGTGGGCACAGAAAACACAAACAGTATTTAAATGTTCCTCGAATTTGAAACGACTTGCCATTACATTTGCTGCAGTATCCATTTTTGTATATTTATGTAGTTATTTTCCATTGGTTATCATACACTTCACCTACGTGTGAGGAGGTACAAACTGATAAACGAACACATTATTATGCAGCATATCGTTGGTCATCTATTGCACATATGTCCTTTTTATTTGTCAGTCAAAGATTACAAAAACAAGGTAGATTCGAAATGTTGAATTAATATCCGACTGCCCGAAGAGTTCACAACCCTGAAATAAATAATGGTGATTTTGAACTTGTCGCTGCGGTAATTGTGTATGTATCTGTCTTATAAGTGTGACATCGTATAGTATGGTCTAAACATACAAACGTTTCAGTGGATGCTGCTGCCTCCATCATTAGTGTGGCTACTATAATGATAGAGACAGCAAGAATCTGTGAACCTCCTACACACGAATGTGTGAATAAGAGAAAATGATAAAATTGCCTGTAAAAATTTACAGTTTCATGCATTAAAAGGAAGGCCTATGGAGAGACAATACGCTACTTCCACATTATTCGTTTATTATAGGTGTGTTGCAAATGGAATGCGAAATGATGAATAACGGTTCGAATTTTTGTACAGTTGACTGTTCAGTGCGACTTACTGGAAGCTGAAAATGCTACATAACGAATATTTCAGTACAGTATTTAAAGTTTCCCCCAGTCTGTTGACTAGTAGTTGAATCTATCCCTCCATTGAAGATTACTGTTGTTTTTATTCTGTAGCAGCGCTTGAGAGGGCTCATTACCGTTTCGATCGTGAAAAGTACAACGAAACTTTAGCTGCATTTCAGTTTGGTGCTAGTTGGAATATTAATTTTGAATGTCAGTGGCCATGATTTAAAATCAGCAGTGATTTCCACCGCTGTCGTTCTACTGACGCGCCACTCAGTTCCCACGCAATGTAATGACTGAAGAAGCGTCCGTAATGTGCACCTATCGGTTGCCGGGCAGCGTAACTCTCCACTCTGTCCCTCTTTTTTTTACCGCAGTGTAGCAACATGTAGGCATACATTAGGAATTAGAGCATTATAAGCCAAAATTTCAATCGGTCACGTTGTGGTACTTTGATATTTTGGCGCAGTGCAACAAATAAAGTTAAGAAATATCTGGTTCACCTATCCAAAATCTTAAAAATATTAACACGTAGCAACCGTAAATATACCTTCCGTTTTATATGTATGAAAATTGGTCTCTTGTTCTGAGGAAAGATCGTAAAATGATGGGTTATATTAGAGGATACTGAGGAGATGCATTATTGTTAGGTAGGAGGAAGTAACAGAGGGCTGAAGGAAAAGTCTTAGCAGGAATGTCCGTAGTTTGTATTGTTCAATGACTGTTAAGTTATCTTACTTTTATTGTTAGGTTGATGAAATGGAGTGTAAAGAGGGTGGCGGAATATGTACCATGCAAGAATGAGGTGAGAAATCAGTCCAGTATTATGGCTGAAAATCTGGAAGAAGGAGGAGTTATGTCTATATGAGAAGAAAATTTGAAATATTTGCTTAAGAAATATTTTTGGGGGTACGGACTAGATTCAGCTGGCATAGGATGGGATCAGTTAAATGCTGGTTAGCTGTAATGAACATTTAGGGCTTATAAATTGTGGGAATTTTTTGACATTCTTAGCGACAGAGATCTGCGCTATTTTGGGATTTTACGCAGTCTATAATGGTAATTTCATGCCGACGTTTCGGGACAACCTATCGGTCCCATCTTCAAGCGTCAAGCCTTTCGGACCGCTATAACCTAGAGGATGGTACCGATAGGTTTTTCCGAAACTTCGTTACGGGATCACCATTCTACGCTACGTAAAATCCCAGAAGAGCGCAGATTTCATTTCCATTGCGGCGGAATCCTGAGATCGTCCAATCTTAGTGGCTGTAAACCCTTGTCGAAGGATCCCGTCCCATGAAGGTATTCAGTTACATATAAATCCTCTGCGTTCGGGAAAGAAATGAATATAGAAAGGGGGGTGTCATGTAATGAGAAGTTTTATCATCTATACTGTGCAAAATTTTGAACTGACTTTAACAGAAGAAATACACCGCCGGGGTGTGAAACACGGACCGAAGAAACACACATTTTTGTTCTCTAGACCCACTATGTTGTGGCTAACAGACGTTCTGTGTGCTGAAACTAACACCTGCATAAAATGCAAGGCAGTGCTGCCTCTGAACAGACAAGCAACTCTACCGTGTCATTCCTACTTTGTGGGATAGATGTCAAGCAGTTTGTGAGGTCTTTCTGTCTGTCTGTCAGACAACTGGGCATTTCGGGGTCACAAGCCCCGTGGAAACTGTCATATAAACATATGAGACCTTTCTGAAGCACAGAACTACAAAAACCTCTGGTGTTTTTAATTTTGGCGACATAGGGCAATGCGGTTTTACATATCTATTTGTTTTGCGTCCAAGCTTAATCGGCCTGTGGTTTATTGGACTTCTTGCACCAAGCGACGTCTGTAACACGCTCATGATGTTTGTCTATCTCGTCGCGGAAAACCTTCAGACCGTACACCCTTGTCTTGTTAATGCTTTTCTTTGGTACATTCACTTCGACAACGGGACATACCCTGTCCTCTGTTCAGTGTGTACCGGCAGTTTTCTTCCGTGACGGCCGTGATGCGGAGCTGATCACGTCATTAACCTTTTAAAGCCTACTGGTTACGTGATGCACCAAAACATTTAACATCCAACAACTTTACGCTCTGCGCACACTGTGTTTATGTGTTTTGTATTTTTCTCAGAACAAACAGCGACTTGTGCCACTTACACCATAATCTGATTGGTTTTTGTAACCGAGATGAGAAGTGTTTACAGCGCGGTACGGACTGGGTCTTTAAATAAAACAGCCTGCGCTCCGTCTTTAAATGGTTACGTGATTAAGAATCCGAAGACTGTACGTCAAATTCCATTATGCTATGTAAGCTGCAAATAATTTCGACGTAGAAGCTTCTTCTTACCTCGTATGAAAATCTTTAATCTTTCCGCTGATGTAACATTGGCGACCGATAAAGACGAACGTTTAATTTTGTTGATTCAAGTACCAACCCCATGTTGAGCCAATACTTGTAACCACGGCAAGACTTATCCTCATATTTGAGGTGGAGGAGGCGGCCAGTAGGTAGGATGATAGCTGAGAATGTATTGAATTCACAGTCGCGACAGCCGACAAGGGATGGTCCTGCAGCTTGGGAGTTAGGAAAGGGGCTTATACTACACTTGTGATTATGGTCCTTAGAGACCTCTTCACTCTGTGGAAGACCCAAGCTTTGGAAACAGGATGGAAGGTTTGGAACTTGGAATATGGGGAATCTGTATAGGGTAGAATCACAACCGCTTGGAAGAACTAGGCATAGATGGAAGGATAATATTAAAAAATAGAGGATGCGATGGCGTGGACTGAATTCATGTCACTCAGGATTGGAATGTGGAAATGAATTTTGGGGGTTTATAAAATGCGTGTAATTTCTGGACAAGCTGAGAAAATATTACTTATGAATCACTGCAGCGCATGGATTTAGGCAAACTAACCAACAAACGTAGAACTGTGAATAGACAGACGTTTCGGAGTTACTAGTACCATAGGTTGATTGTTAGAGTTTTAGGTTTCTGAAAAACCTTTTATTTGTGCGTCACGTAATATCAGGCCGCAGATTGTCATTCCCCTTAACTACTAGTGTTAATTGAAATAATTACACGTAGAGGGTCAGCGCAGCATGATTCACCTTAGTCTCCATTTTATGGCCTGTTATATTACGTCAATTTTTAGAAGCATTTTGATTGTGGTTGTTCATCACCGTAAATGGAAATACCCGTGGCGATAAATTTTGATTAGTTCACTGAATCTTTACGTATAATGTGAATTATTTTCATTTTTGGCACTTTTGTATGCGTATCATGAGCTTATTTCACACATGTCAGTCCTGAAGCACTTCAACTTAATTATGTTAGTTTTATAAACCTTATTGTTGCACCGTGCATTTCGTAGAATCACTTCAATTATTAACCAACAATTGCACTTATATAAATTCCACATAGAAACACTTAAAAACACTTAAAATCTCTCCGATCGAAACATGTCGGAGTGGTTTTAAGCGTTTTAAATTGTTTTATGTGGATTTTATGTAAGTGCAATTGTTGGTTATTAATTGAATATGTTGGCTTTAGTTCAACGGAAAGTTTTCTTGCTGTTGGCTACTGCCTGTTGCTGGGAAGACACTAAAAACCTCAATATTTAAGAGTGAGTAAGGTAAGGTGAAGTTGTCTGTGTGCGTGTTTAATAAACGTGATAACATGAAGAGTCATAGACAGCATTACTTTAACCTTTGCAATGAATGAAGCTCAGCCGTCACCCACACTCACCAGCCGTTTTGCCCATGGGGAAATGAAGGAATGGATGAGCCTCAAAGCCGGTCTGGACAATGGGGAGAAGAGAAAAGTTTTGACATCTCTCGGAGTCGAACACCGGTTCTTCGGTCACCATGTCCTTAACCTACTTGCCATACTGACCGAATTACTTCGGATAGGCGTGTGAGATGCATGTTTCAGTGATCTCATGAAACATTGACATGGCATATTGTGCTGTAATGAAACAGTGTCCCAGTTCTCTCTATAAAGAAGTATGGAGGCGTGGACGAATATATTGACTAATTCTTAACTTTGGCACTGGATGGGTGAGTGGTCTTCTTCACCCGCATGGCACTTTTCTCCCAAGTCTGCCCCCCCCCCCCCTAGTAGAGATTCGGTATGATGTTGGTTGGGTGCCAGAGCCCATCTGGACCTTTTGGTAGGGAGGTTATGCATCTCGTGCCCTTCCGGGTGTCAAACTGTGATTCAACCGCCGGCTATCCCCTAGCCTAGTCATCAGACAGGTTACAGGTGAGAACAGCTGAAGTTTTGAAGGCGATTTGTCGTGAGTAGCGTTGACTGTGTTAATATTACCTCATAAAGGCACGCATTGTGTTTTGATCCGTATCTTAATCCTGTTAGATTCATAGATACCTTCTATAAATGCTCCTTTTTTCGCCCGACATCGCTGAATGTTACATAATTTGCAACTAAAGAGGGAGCTACTTCATGTGTCCATCAAAATCCCATGCTTGCTAACATCGCGCAAGGAAATGAGAACCCCGTTTCTCATACAGACCTGGCTGCTCCTAGCTGTGTCATGCAACAGGCTGTAGTTCTGTAATGACACTTACTTTTGGCGTGTAAAGAAGATCTTAATTGTTGTTGGTGTGTTTAATAACTCTGCGACAACAATGTGTTTCGTGAGGGTCACATGACGTTTGACCCTACAGAAAGAATGTGGTACAAGCACGTGTGGGAGCGCGGTGTTCGGGAGAATATTTCGATGTGAGAGTGTCGAATTAGCAGGAGGATTGTTGGTACGAGAAGTGTTCATAGGGCAGGGTTCCCCACAACATAAAGATCAAACTGTTCGCTATGAACACGTTAAAGTTATTTGAATAAAGGTTGACCAACTAGATGACACTTGTTTTATTATCTACTGCTCAACATGTTTCAGACGTTAATACGTCCATCTTCAGGAGCTTGCGACTATTTGTTGCGTTGTGTAGGCTGACTTGAGGCGTGCTGGTGTTATGTAGCGGGATTGTCTG
>Ga0123354_10017103_pt1 | contig 11359 bp, 8 predicted proteins | sample TergutLab28metaG_2_FD_97872 | JGI IMG/M metagenome (GOLD analysis project Ga0123354, IMG submission 97872) | Labiotermes labralis P4 segment gut microbial communities from Petit-Saut dam, French Guiana - Lab288 P4 | ecosystem: Host-associated > Arthropoda: Insects > Digestive system > Gut ... | reverse complement strand
GGTAACGGGGGAATGGAGGAGATTGCATAACGAGGAGCTAAATGATTTGTACTCCTCACCCAATATTGTGCGGGTGATAAAATCGAGAAGAATGAGATGGGCTGGGCATGTGGTGCATATGAGTGAGGAGAGGGGGGTGTGTAGGGTCTTGGTGGGGAAGCCGGAGGGAAAGAGAACACTGGGGAGACCTAGGCGTAGATGGGTGGATAATATTAGGCTGGATCTCCAGGAGGTGGGATGTGGGTATATGGACTGGATTGAGACAGGTGGCGGACGCTTGTGAGGGCGGTAATGAACCTTCGGGTTCTGTGAAATGCGGGGAATTTCTTGACTAGCTGCAAACCAGTTAGCTTCTCAAGAAGGACTCTGCACCATGGAGTAAGTAAGTAAGAGGATCGTGAAATTTCCTGTGTGTTCATGTGACAATTTTGAGTGTTGCCCTGCTATTCCTGATGTCAAGGCTAAACTCTTTATTTTTTACAGTGGACACCCCTTTGTGCTATTAAAGTAAAGAAAGTAAAGTCTACCCTTGTACATGCACTGCGGTTCTGTACAGGCCGTACGGCCCATAGGGGGAGTAGAGGTACAGCTCTACTCTTTCTTGACCACGGCACTAGAAGGGGGAGCGGTCGGCGTCACGCCCCTGCCGTTCTTTACCCCGGGAAAGACCCGGTACCCATTGTACAGGGGTTGGGTGGGCCCCAGAGCCGGTCTAGACATGTGCGGAAAGTCTCGCCCCCCACCGGGATTCCATCCCCGGACCGTCCAACCCGTAGCCAGTCGCTATACCGCCTACGCAACCCGCTCCACTGCTATTAAACTAATAGACAACAATATAGTATTTTGGTTCCAGTCAACACAACAATATATTATTTTATACATTTTTAAATTTTTTGTATTTTATTTGCCTGCATTATATGTCTCAGTTACTCGACCATAACACGAACATTATTTGCACTACATGTTACTTTATTCTACGTTTTGTAAAGGTGACTTGAAGATGGTTGAGTGACCGAAACATGTAGTCATGAAGGTAAAAATATAAAATAATACATTTTTCTGTTGACTGGAACCGCAATACTATTTTGCAAACTCTTCATGTTCATAAGTTTCGTCATCCCCATTGTGTTCAATAAATTAATTAGAGTGGAGTGTATGTAGTCGTCTAACAAAATTTTATTTGTTGGTAGAGGTGTATATAGTATTTACTACATGAGGTACAACTACATGTTTCGGCGCTTGACAATGGCCATCTTCAGGTTGTGCATGAGATACTTAGTAAACAGTAATACAACTACTGCTACTATATAACTGCTTACTAAGTATATTTATCTCAGTAATTAACCAACTTGATGCACAAAATTTTTGTTTTATAATAAGTTTATTTCATGCCTCTACATGTTTCGAGCACATGTGCTCATAATCAGGAGGTCATCACACCTATAGGTGTGATGATACCAGAGGCTGTGTAATGCAATTTTGACCTCCTGATGATAAGCACGTGTGCTCGAAACATGTAGAGGCATGAAATAAACTTATTATAAAACAAAAATTTTGTGCATCAAGTTGGTTAATTACGGAGATAAATGTACTGAGATGCATGGTCAGCAAAACGTCAAAATTTGCTTACTAAATATTTCATGTACAACCTGAAGATGGTCACCGTCAAGCGCCGAAACATATACTTGTACCTTATGTAGTAAATACTACATATACCATCAAAGTTGTGTTACACAAGTTCATACACTCCACTCTAATTACTCTTCATGTTCGTACACGAATAAGGTAGCGATTACTAATTCGTAAGTATCGGACGGAAACCCGAAAGGTTAGAATATGGGATATTCCGTCTTCTGGGATGTCATGCAGCGTAGATTTGTAGTTAGTTACCGACGTTTCGGGACAACTTATCGGTCCCATCTTCAGGTGTCAAGCAGTCCGAGAAGAAGAAAGTGACCGAAAGGTTTTACCCGTAACGTCGATATCTAACAACCATTCTACACGGCGTAACATCCCAGAAGAAGGACGATCTCATTAACACCGCGGCGGAAGTCTGAAATCACGCAATTTGGAATACGATTTTTACCTACTAGCGCAAGTCTTCAAACGCAAGCATCAGTAATTCAATGGGGGCCAGCTGCGTTTCCGCGGTAGAAAAGTTGAGTTTACGCTACTGAAATTTAAACAAGTTCTTGGTAAACCAAATTTTAGGCAGTCTTAAAATTATTATGAAATATTTATTAGCTAGTTGAATTATAGGAAGTATAAGCTTGACTTATCTTGGGGTACTCGTGACCTTAATGAGTGACCTCTATTTTCGTGCACGTCTTGTCTGTTAGAAATGAAATATTAATCAACTGGAGCTTGACCTTTTCATAATTTACTTCGCAGCCGTTTGCATGTTATTTTCTGAAGTCCAAAAACACATAATTGAGATTCCCGAACAGCGACATCTTTAAGAACAGTAATTTCTGAACTTGTGTGGTGCCAATGTTTTTATTTTTTAAAGTGCCATATAAGGGGCCCTTTATCGGCCTCTCGAAAATTATGGCGTGCGTTCGACTGTTTTTTTATAATTCATGTGGAAGTCTGTTAATTAGTTCGTGTTGTATGAACTGTTATTTTGACGTTTCGTAATCACAATATTTAACCAATCACATGTGAGGACGTGTATGATGAAATAGAATGTTTGCCATTCAGCGCTGTTATGTTATGTCATGTCATGTCATGTCATGTCATGTCATGTCACGTTCAGAGGATACAACCAAGAAAACATAACTTCTCTATTTTAGCACATAAAAATTATTGCGTGTTCGCGGAACAAAATACTATATGGTGCCGATATTTTTATTCGTAGCCAAATCAAAACTTTCACTGTAATTTTGAATTCTTGTTGGGTCTCCCTTTGAATGGGATAACTCTTAATTGCATGCAATGAATGTAAGGATCGTAATGCAGGTTTAAATTAAATAAAATTGGTCCTGAAAATGAAAGGTCATAGCCCCTATGTTAGCGAAATATGTCTTCTAATAACTTACTTCAACTACTGGTGGGTGTACCATTCATTGGGAACGCGACAGATTATGTAATTTGTGAATTATGGAACAGATTTGGGACTTACACTGCCCATACTGAAAAGCAAGATTTAACAGTCCGGTTTTGTGGCCTCCGCGATTTCCCGATCTCACTTCTGCCAACCTGTGGAGCCATCTGAAGGACACAGTTTATGGGAAAAGAGTCAACAAGCTGGATGAATTTTGGCTTTTGGTTGAGCTGGCTGCAACAGAAAGACACGTGCCAGGAATGTTTAAGCCATTCCGGAATTATTGACTTCACAGGGTTGAGTTATGCGCTCAGACAGAGGGAGATCTTTTTTTTTTACAGTTGGTCTATATATTTTTATAGATATCAGCCTACTATCATGTTCATATATGATGAATCTCGTAAATAAATTCCCTCTTGAAACCCGTTACTACTGTCATTTGAATTCTTAATAATTTCCATCATGCAATCAAAGCGTGTTTACCTTCATTTTAATAGTAGTTCAGATAACTACACGTGGCATGTCATTGTAAATCGCCTTTGTATAAATTACCCTATTGTCGTGAATTTACCACTTGGAAGATTCAGGCTAGGTGGGATGATGATATTAAAACAGATCTTCAAGGAGTAGGATAGGGGGACATGGACTGGATTTATGTAGCTCAGGATAGGAACAGGGGGCGAGATCTTGTGAATGCGGTAATGTCCCATCGGGTTCCATTAAATGTGGGGAATTTCTTGATTAGCTGAGGACCTGGTTGCTTCTCAACTCTGCTCCGTGAAGTTAGCTCGTTATGGAGTTAGTCGCGAGTTTCAATTTATGTTTGATGTTTGTGTGACCTTGCATCTCTGATACAATAGTATAAACAACCAACTAGATGCAACGATAACAATTGTTATTGTTGCATCTATTTGGCTGTTTATACTATTGTTTAAATTTAGGTTTATCTTACAATGCCGATGTGTGGTCCTCAGAATCAGCAGTTTTGGTTGTAGCTTTCTGTGTAATTTGATATGCTTATGGGTAAGTTTTTCGTCGAGTTGCAAGGTCCATTTCGCTTTAAGTTTCACGAACTGGGTGTAATTAATATGAACAACAGTGTGTCAGTTATCGCTGTTGGAGACGGTTCGGAACGTACTTTTGAACAGGCAGTAACTTGGTGAGGTGTCAAATAGGTCAGGTACCATATATTTTAATTTTTTTGTAACTGGTTTATGCCTTAGATTTTATAGACAGAATTCGTTTTGTATGTATGTACAAAAATCATGCAATACCCTTTTGCAGCATGCTTGCCTACGCGTATAAAATATTTTGCCTTTACTTCTTATGTATTTGCATTTCAAAAAGTTTGAGTTCTTGAGAGGCATTCCTAAGAGGTCATGGTCATCCGTGTTGTGAAGCCATGCCTTTTCGGTGGACGCCTGTGAACCATACTTTTAATTACCTTTTGTTTTCGCCTACTTTATACAACATAATTGCCTGTATATTTCTTGGGTATATTCTTATTACATAACCTGAATTAACGTGTATTTGCACGGTGTCTTCAAAAGTACATGGGAGCTTATATAATGTCAGTTTCTTTCTGTGCGCATGCGTATCAGCAGACAAAATTCTGAATTTAAAATATATTTTCGTGTCGAAACTGCCACACAAGATGGTATGTGGAGTTCGAATACTGTGAAAGGCGCCGGCTGAAGATGTACGTCGTTTGGTTACTGACTGTTAAAATGCTCCCTGTACACATCGTGAAGGCGTAGGGAAGTGTAGGTGTAACTCAACTCATTCTTAGCCTCTTTAATAGATTATGGCAGTGGTCAGTTTCACGCCCCGTCCCCCTCAACGGCGGGGAAAGAAGTCATACCCCCTGAACAGAAGGCTGAGTGGGCTGCACAGGCAGTTTGGACCCTCCATCGAACTCAAACCCCGATCAGCCTAGGCATAGTTTAGTCTCTATATCTTCTATGCTATTCCCGTCTACTTTAAAACTTCTAGTACACAGTGTTTCAGTACTTCAAGAAGATGCCTCCGCATAACCCTGTGTTCCCGGTGAGGTGACTATGCCACGGGCCGGGAGATCCTTGTTTCGAATCTTGGTAGGACAAGAGATTTTCTCTTTTCCGAACGTCCCTCTGACGCCCAACCAGCTTCCTTTTCAGCAGCTACCGGTGTCCTTTGCCGAAGGTAAAGCGGCCGGGGTGTGAATTTGACCACTCACCTCAATCTAGTACAGAGGTTAAGAATGAGTGGAGCTGTGCCACCACCCTCCCTGTTCCTCCATAACTTGTGTAGGTACAGCTGTACCTTTCTAAACTGACCTTGTGCTTACCGTAAGCACATTACCCTGAACGCATATAGGGCAGCAGATGTGTGGCATTTTGAAGCCCGTTACTAGAGGGACGTGGATTGTTACTATCTGCCCCCGTCTCTCTACGCGCGGTAAAAGGGTTCCCGATACGCACTGAGGGGACTGGTTGAGTCCTGAGGCAGTCCGGAAGCTTTACAGGACAGAAAACTCTCTTGTTCCTGCCGGTAACCGAAAAACGATTTCTCTGCCTTCCTTCCGCTGCGCAGTCAGCTTACCTTAACATGTACTGTAGGCCTACGCATAATTCCCCTGGGTCTGGCCTTCTGTTTTACTGTCACCTCCACTTTTACCCTTCTGTTCAGTCCCTGTATATTTTCTATTTCTTTGCCCCCATAAATTCGAATGAGGTTTGTACTTAACTAAAGTTATACTTCATTTACGTCTAATTTTATGTGTAACTTTCAGTATTTTAACTTTCTTGTGCTTTTACAGTGTATTATTTTTTCTAAGCTAAATTCTAATTTCTTCTGGTTTTTATTTGATATTTTAAAATTCTTCTGCCATCGTTCCATTTTCAGAACATTTTACTCACAGTATTTTATGTTTATGTGGCTGTTTTAAAAAAAAATGAGTTTTCTATAAAAACTGGCAACAACATTTGAAAATTAAGTAGTTTTACGGGTGAAACTTTTTGTATTTCGCGATGTGTCTGTTATGTATATGAGATAGCGCCCTTATGGGTTTTTGCACAGCGTAAATTGGTAGTTTCCGAAGTTGCGGGAAAACTATCGGGCCCATCTGCAAGTTCCAAGCATCCCAACAGTTCTTCATGGACTGCTTGACCCTTGCTTCTCTAAGTGACAACCATTCTACGTTGCCTAACAACCCAGAAGAGCGCAGATCTCATCTTCACCACGGCGGAAGCCTGTGGTCGCACACGTACATTAGGACGTTCATCAGCCTCAAGGACGAGTGCTTAGGAGTCAAAGATTCACGTATTTCTTCTTATCCTCCGTGGCCTTTGCATTGCAGCTGAGGATGAAGAATAATCCCAAATAAATTGCATTAAACATGAGGGTTTATTTATGTGAATAAATTAAATTTTTCTATGGGTCGAGGTACTTCATTAGTTTTCAGCGCAAACACAGCCGGTTGAGCAAATGTTTACAGTAGTCCCTCTCTGCCCAGCTATTAACATCTAATGAACGTCATAAAACAAGAGTATGCAAACAATTTAGAACGAATTATCATTAAAAATCAATGTGGCAATTACACGTTTGTTTTGATTTTATTAGGAATGTAATTTCGGAACAAGTTCAGGTTTCCATGGACCACCTACAGTCATCAGTATAACAATTTTTGGAACTGGTCACAAAGTGTATAATGACGAAAAGAGCGTGGCTGGAGCGCCTTATCCGCCACTGTTACGTTTTGGAATGGGCTGCCTTCCGGCTACAGGATTCGGTAGGTTCCCTGGTCAAAGATTGAATATTCTATCTCTTGATTGTAATCAATTCCTCCAGGTCAATATTGGCACTGGTTCTACTCAAGACACAGCTTCCTTACATTCCACGGGCTAATAGTTGCTTAGTTACCTAAGAATGTGAAGTTATTTTATGGAAGAACTCTCTACCATGCTCATTGGTCTCTCTCCTGAGCAATATAAAAACCAGTCAACATCCATCCTGTGCACTTAAACATTTATTTTAATATCATTCTCCTATCTACGTCTAAGTCTTAGTAAGCAGTCTGTTGCTCCAAGGTTTATGGACCCATAAGTTTTATGCCTTTGTCTGTTCACTGCTTCTTGCATATGTTGCCCCTCTCCTCTCTAATTTGTGGTTTATGCCATGCCATCAGTATCAGTATGTGTGTCGTATAATGGTAAGTTGAAAGGTGACTGGGAACTTGCAAAGGTTTGGAAGGAAGTGGTTGTGTTCTCATCGAGGTACAACTCAGCACTCCCCAAGGAAAAACCACGAAAATTTGGATGGCTGATGACCCATCAATATTCCAAGTATGAATCTCTTAGATAAAAGCATAGAACCTTGTCGCTATGTCAGTGTGCTGGGATTGATATCCGCAAGTTTTTTATCTCCGTCGTTTTGATCATCCTGGTAATAGTTGATGCGACTCTTTGTTCATTCTTCCCAGTTCTCCTCGTTTTTGGTCTGCCTCTTCTACCGTGTAGCAGCTCAGCCGCTACCTAGGCGGCTTCATTGTGAGGTTTCTAGATCACACACAATTAGACACGCACACACACACACACACACACAATTAGACACGCACACACACACACGCGCGCGCGCACACACACACACACACACACACACACACACACAGTAGGAATCCTCTTAACGACCGGTCAGTTCGTCGCAGAGGCCACTTCCTATACAACAAACAAAAAACACAACAGAAAACATCCATGTCCTGAGCGGGATTCGAACCCGTGATCCCAGCAACAGAGTGGCCTCAGACCTACGCCTACGGGATCGATTCTTTCCAGTTCCTTTTTTCGTAATCACGGCGTGACGCTGTAGGGTTGATACAGTTGGAGAAGTGTCATCAAGTGTCATCAAGTAACTCACGAATAAATAATTTCATCTTTATTTCTGAGGTTTAGTCTCGTATCGCGAAAGCCATAAAACTGACGGTCCTCTTCTTGTGAACTGCTGCAGGTATTAATGCTGTCTTAATTAACTTCCATTACGTTTAAGAGTGCCTGCGGGGTAAAAAAAACTTTTGGTTTTGAGACACGAACGTTAATACAATTAATATAGTGCGTTGAAGGTTGCATTTGTATATGTGTTTAGCTAGCCTACATGATTTGGGAGGGATGCGGTGAATTTTAAACGACATCAAGTTTGTAGCGGCTAACGGTAGTGCAGCAGCTGTGTAGTGACCAGTTGAGAGCAGGGGAGAGGTTTATAAAAACCGGGCCAGGCACTCAGTCGGCATGACAGCCATATGTGCGTGCGTGTGAAAGCTGCTGTATTTGTTATGCATGAGTAAGCCATTATTAGTTCATGTCGGCAGTTGTCTGTGAGGTTCGTCGAGTCTGAACCCACCTACTGGCAGAAACCTGTCCTGTGAACTGAGCAGTTTCCATAAAGGGCTTCCAAAAATGTTTCCGATTTAAAGTGGTTCGTCTTTTCGACGATCATAGCAAACAGATTTACAGCAGTCTAAGCAATTAATCAAGTAATCCACTAAATACCAGGTCGATGGAAAAGTCTTCTTCAGAAGAGAGCAGACTCCCAGTTTTTTAAAAAATTAACCGAAAGTCTTTTGTTTTGTTCATCCTCTGTTGGTCTCTATCCTAAGCTAGATGAAACAGTAATGTTAGCACCATGGAGCAGAGTCCCTCTTGAGAAGCTAACAGGTCCTCGGCTAGTCAAGAAATTCCCCCCTTTGTGTGGAACCCGAAGTTCATTACCGCATTCACAAGCGCCTGCCACCTGTCCCTGTCCTGAGCCAGAGCAATTCCAGTCCAAGCCTCCCCAACCTACATCTTGAACAACTGTTTTAATATTATCCTCCCGTATACTCCTAGGACTTCCAAGTGGTCTCTCTCAGGTCTCCCCACCACAACCCTCCATGAATGAATCGATGGCCTTTATTAATGTTTCGAATGTTGTCTCCTTTCGTAAGCTTATTACATCGCAACATTTCGAAAACTGGGTCTGTTTTAGTCTTCAGATGTGAAAGAATTGCAAAGCTTTCCATCAGTCCGCACATTAGCTCATAGGATAAGATTGAATCCTGATTGTTGATTTATTAAAAAAAAAAGATGTGAAAGCTGGAGAGGGATGCTAAACTAGTGGCCTCGTTAGGAAGAATGCGACCTTATCTTTGAGCTGATTAACAGATTAGGATCTCTGCCCATATTACAACGTGGAGGCAAAAAAAAAAGTCAAATTTTCGAAATTTCCTGGTCTGATAAACTTGACGCGATGGCTAAATATCCAGAACACTGTCCAAACGTATTGCAATATATTATTGCTGTAACACTTTCGATTAAAAACAGGTTTATCAAATTAACATCTTTGCATCTTATGTCTTGAAAATCAGGTGTAATATTAAACTGTCTTGTTGTCTGTGATAACTAATCTACACATCTTCCTCTTCCTGTCCTAATCCTTCGTGTCAATGGCCAGTTGATGGCTGTTCTACTCCTATAGATGTTTTCTCTCGCCATGAGAAAGTTTAAATGTTCATACGTATTTTTATGACTTGGAAAAAACCGGGACATTTGGCGTCCCGGACCGAATTATGCCGGGCGACAAGACAGAACACTTTAAAAATCACAAAACCAGGACTGTCTCTGGAAAACCGGAAATAATTGGTCCCTTATTTTTAAAAAGTTGTTTTCCATCGCATGTAATTCCTCGCTTCATCCCTTCAGTATCAATGATATTTTTATCGAAGCTTGTGTACATACTTGCTGAGAGGTCTTCGTTGCCTTTGGCTACAAAATTAGCTCTCTGTGGCATAAAATGCATCCAAATGTTGTCGATGGTTCCAATGTAGTGTATATTGTGAAATGAATTATGTTCGCTTAACGTGGACGTAAGACCGCCTCTGTGGTCTAGTGGTCAGAGTTTCTGGCCACAGATACAGGGGTCCCGGGTTCGATCCCCGGCGCTACCAGATTTTCTGAGTAGTAGTGGGTCTGGAACGGGGGCCACTCAGCCTCGTGAGGTCAATTTGAGGAGCTACTTGAATGAAAAAAGTAGCGGCTCCAGGTCTAGAAAACAGAGATTAACGGCTGTGGGGACCCGTTGCGCTGACCACGTGACACCCCACTATCCGCAAATGTTGGCACTAACTTCGCCGACCAGCGGCGGCCGCTCTGTCGGTATAGTTCGCGTGCGGACTAAGGCCACGGAGTTTAGTTTAACGTGGGTGTAAAATATCAAGCGACGCTCTTTTAGTTACGAAAGTACAAGACGGGTAGGAATTCAGCGTCTTCATAATTTGTTACGACGGAAGTGTTTATTAAAATTACAAGCAAGTTTGTCACCTGAAAAATATTACACGTGCAAATAAAATTGATAATGAACATAGTGAGGAGCCTTTCAGAAATAGCTGTCTAGGAATAACGAGATGGAATTTTAAATATTAATTTGAAATTTGAGAAAGTAGATTTGTGAAGACAGAAGTGTTTCAGGATCTGTACAATACGTGGCTGTAGTGTTAGAGGTGTCAAGCCTTCCAGTTGTAATACCACTGTTAAAGTAATACAATAGGCATGTGCACAAAGAAGGTCGCGGACCGCATGCGGCTGGCGGACGTCATTGGTGCGGCTGGCACAAGTTGCCGTGTAAAAAATGATATTCAGGTAATTTCCTTGCACGCGAGGCTGACCATGAACGGCATTTTAAAAGATCTGCTAAAGAAGAGAGACTCGTAACAGACTGACACTGACCTATTTTATCTATGTATTTATTGTCGGGTGGATTTTACAGCAGCGTATGTGGAAAAGAACACCGACGCGGAGGCACCACCCTCACGGCCCCCTTCACAGTGAAAGGAGTGGGGGGGGGGCTCCACATCGGGATTCTTTTCTATGTTTGCTGTCGTAAATTCTACTTGATTTTGGCCAAAAATACCATAAATATTTGTGCATGACCACTGAATGCATAGTTTTCTAAAACTTGTGTTCGCACTGACAACAAATACATTGGTTAGCAAACACAAAGGAAAGACGATACCAAAAAATCGACTTACTGTATTTGAACATAAATGAAAATCATCAAATAAGGAAGACTGAAATGTCATTCTATTCTCGACCTTGGCATTGCACATTATTATTTTCCTCGGCGTGTTTTTAAACTGCATTACCTTACGATTGCTGCGTAGGCCGAGACTCCTACTTACTTACTCCGTGGTGCAGAGTCCTTCTTGAGAAGCTAACTGGTTTGCAGCTAGTCAAGAAATTCCCCGCATTTCACAGAACCCGAAGGTTCATTACCGCACTCACAAGCGTCCGCCATCTGTCTCTATCCTGG
>Ga0123354_10017102_pt1 | contig 11359 bp, 9 predicted proteins | sample TergutLab28metaG_2_FD_97872 | JGI IMG/M metagenome (GOLD analysis project Ga0123354, IMG submission 97872) | Labiotermes labralis P4 segment gut microbial communities from Petit-Saut dam, French Guiana - Lab288 P4 | ecosystem: Host-associated > Arthropoda: Insects > Digestive system > Gut ... | reverse complement strand
TGTACATCTGCCATAATATCCAGTGACATCTGCCGATCTATATGGCACAATAAAACGGACACCTGTACATCTGCCATGATATCCAGTGACATCTGACGCTTTATGTGGCGCAATACAACGGACATCTGTACATCTTCCATTATATCCAGTGACATCTGTCGGTCTATATGGCACAATAAAACGGACACCTGTACATCTGTCATGATATCCAGTGACATCTGTCGGTCTATGCAAAACGATAGATTGGGCAATTTTACATTTGTCATAATATCCATTCGTATATACTTTGTGTGGAACACGAAGACAGTACTTCTCTAGATTAGATGAGAAATTATGGTGATTTTTATTTTATACATTGTAATTAGAACCAAACTGGTAGGTTATACATGTTTCACCCAGAATATTATGCTTTTGTAATAATTACAGTTATGACATCGACGCTTTGTGTTTAAGACTTAGCAGATAGCTATGAAAAGACGTATAACGTGTGTGTACATCACTTACTCGCAATTGCCAGCTACTCTCATAATCTGTCTCACTGCCTTCATTGTTGTCCACGTGCATTTATGTTCTGTAACATACTTCCCGCTTAATTTTCAACGGTCCTCTTCCACTGTCAGGTCGATTTAGAGTACCCTGGTTGACACTTCCCTACTTCAAGGGTATGTGAAAGTACGCACATGCGGACGCAGCATATTTGATGGCACCGGATTCTGCAAGTTAAGTCCAATTTGCTACCCACTCCTGACTCCTCTCCCCACATTTTCTGCGGTAGTGGCTCCAAAATTCTGACCTCCTGCCTCACTCTGATTAACTGGTAAAGAATTCATGAGCTTTACTTAAACCTACTGCACTCAGCTCTTTCCTAGGAATGGAATCAGACAAACCAAAACGTACGTTACAACATAACAAGCCACTTGGTGGTAACCATGATACATAATGCAGTGGGAAAACGGTAGATATAACCGCTGAATTCGCTTTTGAGGGTTACCCCCAGGACCTACCTCCGCTTTAGAACCGTAAGCTATTCACATGTTCGTCAGCGACAGAATAGCTTGACGTATGTATGTATGTATATATGTATGTATGTATGTGTGTATGTATGTGTATGTATATATGTATGTATGTATTACATGTGTATATATGTATGAATATGTGTATGTATATATGTGTGTATGTGTGTATGTATGCGTGTATGTATTTATGTATGTGTGTGTGTGTACGTGTGTACGTGTGCGTATATGTATGTATGTATGTATGTGTGTATGTATGTGTATGTATATATGTATGTATGTATTACATGTGTATATATGTATGAATATGTGTATGTGTATATGTATATATGTGTGTATGTGTGTATGTATGCGTGTATGTAATTATGTATGTGTGTGTGTGTACGTGTGCGTATATGTATGTATGTATGTATGTAGGTGTTTGTGTATGTATATATATATATGTTTGTATGTGTATGTATGTATTTATGTGTGTATGTATATATGTACGTATTTGTATGTATGTGTGTATGTATTTATGTATGTGTGTGTATGTATGTATATATGTATGTGTTTATGTGTGTGTGTATGTATGTATGTATGTGTTTATGTATGTGTATGTATGTGTATATGAATGTATGTATATATGTATGTATGTGTGCATGTATTTATGTATGTATGTGTGTGTATCTGTGCGTATGTATTTATGTATGTGTGTATGTATGTACGTATGTGTATGTATGTATATATGTATGTTTGTTTGTATGTGTGTGTGAATTTATGTATGTGTTCGTATGTATGTATGTATGTATGTGTGTACGTATGTGTATGTATGTATATATGTATGTTTGTTTGTATGTGTGTGTGAATTTATGTATGTGTATGTATGTATTTATGTATGTGTGTATGCATGTATGTAGGTATGTGTATGTTTGTATATATGTATGTTTGTTTGTATATATGTATGTGTGTATGTATGTATGTACGTATGTATGTATGTATGTACGTATGTATGTATGTATGTATGTGTGTGTGTGAGTATGTGTCTTTGTGTTTGTGTGAGTCTGAAACCCTAATGGTGACTTGGAAATCACGTAAAAATTAATTGTCCTGGTACTGTACGTGCATTAAGCCTACAGCTCTACTCATTCTTCACTTCGGCTCTTGGTGGAGGTCAGTGGCCAGACTCACTCCCCTGCCGATGTACCTTAAAGGAAATAGGAGAGTGAGTGGGCCCCAGAGATGGTATGGGCATTTTGGGGGAGACATAAATATCTTGCCTCTTTCGCGACTTGAACCCTAGTACTTCCATCCCGTAGCCTAGTCGCTATACAAAGCAATGAATAAATATATAAATAAATAAATAAGAACTCTGCTATGTAGAATAATTTAAAACTGCAAGTAAGGAATATTTATTAGCTCAGAACCCCAAAACCCGTTTTCCATTTTAAACTTTGCACTGCCTTTCGACATGTTTCCTCCCCTTTACTGCGTCTTTCATATAGTCTATGAAGAGGTAAGACACCATCACTGTAGTTACTACCTGTATGCACGTGTGTGTGTGTGTGTGTGTGTATGTGTGTGTGTGTGTGTGTGTGTGTGTGTGTGTGTGGCAAAATCGTGACGAGAGATGTTTGCCTGCTTTGAGCCCCACTAAGTATTCTGCTTGATTGCATATGATGATGAGCCCCGATAGAAATGTGACGCATCGAACTTCTCCACCTTGCCTTATTCCTATTATTGCTCATCTCTTGCTCATACCCTAATTCTCCCTATGAAGATTACAGTTTTCAGCGATGTGACGTCGCATATGATGGTAGAAAGGAAAGTCGGTAAACCTGAAGTCTTTCTTACCATTCTGACAGAAAACATGAGCCATTTTTTCGTAGCAGCCGTTTTATTAGAGAACACAAATACTGAATTGGAGTGAGTCATCTGCCAGCAACCTTATTTTGTTTTAAAAATTTGAATCCTAATCGTGGTATTTAATGAACGACACGCGGACCGCAAAAAAATCTCGATATGATAAAAATTTGATATTGTATAAACATTTTTGTGACAGGCTTATTTACTTGATATCTAAGATTTCTTTGTTTGAGTATCCTAAGTTTGAGTGTTAATTATACGCTGTAAGATCCAGCACTTTTATTGATTCACTCTCTTCCAGGTGCTGGTGTAGCGCAGTCGGTATAGCGACTACGCCACGGACTGGAAGGTGCGGAGTTTAAATCCTGCTAGGAGCCAGAAATTTTTCTCTTTTCCAAAACTTCCAAGTAGGCTCTGTGGTCCATCGAGCCTCGAATTTAATGAATATCGTGGTTATTGTCTTCAGGTGTGAAGTTTAACACTCACTTCAGTCTTGTTCCGAAGTTATGAATGAATGGAGATCTACCTCTACACCCCCTCTATATCCACGTGATGTGGACAAGAAAAACTTTAACTTTCAAATATTTTTCTCCCTGTCTTTCCACCGCGAATCATCCCCCTAGCTTGTAATTTGAGCTGTCATTTCACGCACATAAAATTTCTAATAAAGTTATCGGATTTGATGTATTTACGTAGTGTGTATTCCTGTTGTTGTATTTTGAGTTATAACGCCGTGCAGACTGATTGGTAGATATCAGTGTTTCTGGATTTTGATCCATATTCCATCACCTCGCCTGGACCTGAGTGACCAGCTTCGTTCGTAATCTGACTGCATGCTTACTTTCCGCTCCTTAATCCTGTAGGTGGATGGAACATGTTCAAGAAAACTTTGCCTTCACCGGTAGGACTAAATTCTGCTCATACATTTCGTTTCTTGAAAGCTGTTTATTTAATGTTTCATGTTTTAGGCCTACTTTCATAATAAAGGTTCCTTATTTTATATTACACTTTCAATTTTCATCGGGGTAAACGAAATACACCTGCCAAGATGATGGAGACAACACTGCGCTCTGAAAGACCTAGAGTACTACTACACCAGAGGACGTCACCTCTCAGAAGAAAGCAATGCTCAACTCCCTTGTCCTATTGGCGTAAAGAAGTCCCTTCATAGGCATTAGACCCTTTCTCCGCCACAATCTGTTTACCTAACCACGTTCCTCCTACCAGCAATCTAATTGAATAGCCTTGTTACAGGTTTTCTGATGTTAATAATTCATGGTTGCTGCCCTGGCAAAAGCAGAGTTGTACTGCTAAGAACCTGACCACTTCTACGCGCTCTCCAGAGAAGCATCATTCCCATCAACTAACACTTTGTTTTAGATCGATAGCTTGTGAAAACTAAAACTTCATACACTGTACAGGCAAGTGCCGTGCTTACAGTATGTTAATAGTGACAACCAGACATTGAATGGGCAGTTGCTGCGTTTAGAAAGGTGAATTCTTACAGTCTAACTGAAGAATGCAGTAACGCTATAACATATGTGAATAGAAAGGGAAATTATACATGCACGTAATCCATAAATTACTAAAGTGAGCTCTGCTCTAAGCCCATTTCCTCTTTATAGTACGAGTGTCTATCAGGAAGAAATAAGTAAATATATCCTTACATACGTCACGAAGGCGTAAAGGAGGGTGTAGAAGTATAGCTCCAATCCTCTTAACCTTTGCGCTAGATGGTATTGAGAGCCCAACATCCTTTCCCGGCTGCTTATCTCCGGGAAAGTACCACGGCTTACAATGAGTAGTACGTTTGCTGGGCCCCGAAAATTCTCTGGGCGATTTGGAGAAGAGACAAATTCTTTGCCCCTGTCGGTATTTCAACACCATCTCGTCCAGCCCGCAGCATATTCACTGTGTGGACTATGCTATCCGGGGTCCTCTACAGGAACAAGAGATTTATACAACATCGGCTCGTAGCATATAGACTCTGGATACCGTATACGTCCGTCACATGCTTTGCTGCATGCTACCGATTTCTTGTAATAGAAGCGAACAATTACTGTGAGAGTGGCAGCAGACAATTACTGTAGCTCTGTGCCACTTAAATTGAATTAGAGGATTTCGTATACATACGCATTTCACATAAACAGCTAATTAACACAAAGAAGCACAATAGTTTCTTAGAAGGTAGTTGTTGCCGAAGTATTCGGTGTGATAAATTCTCCACAGTTTATGGGAAAGGGTGGTTCATTATAAACTTTACAAGATCCCGCTATTGAACTATACAACGTCATTACACACACTTATGCACGATTATTTTAATATTGGCTTGCCACATAATCCTAGGTATTTTACATTTTACATTTTAATATTGGCTTCCCACATAATCCTAGGTATTTTACATTTTACGTTATACATGTAAGTAACTAACAAATCCTTCGTGAGAAACTAGTCTAACCTCAGCTAGTCAAGAAATTCGTCGCATTTTGTGAAACCGAAATTTCATTACTTTTTCAAAACAGCCCCTCACCTGTCCCTATTTTGAATCAAATTAACCCAATCTATGACCTCCCATCCTCTTTCTTCACCATTCTTGTTAACATAAGTTATCTATGCCTAGGATTTCCAAGTGATTTCTGTCCTTTACGTTTCCCCGACCAATGGTCTCTGCATTTCACTTCTTTCTATAACGTCACATGCCCATCCATCTCTTTCGTCTGTATTTCGTCGCGTAATATTTTTTGGTGAGGAGTAAAAATCGTGAAAACTTCAATTTGCAGTTTTCGCTAACTATCCTTTCGCTCCCACTTAGGCCTAAATATCTTCCTCAGTACCATATTCTTGAACGCCCTCAGCCTATGTTTCTCACTTAATGTGAGAAATCAACGTTCACAAATTTAGCAGCTTTACATAATACAATATATATGACACTTTATATATTTCGGCGTTACGTAATTCTTGTATCATTATTTATCTTCATCCCACAATGTAACACACAGGAAAGCAATGTTAATGGTCGATAAATATCAGATTAATTTTACACGTTTATAACTTTTTAAGACCTTCGAAGCACTTTATTTACAACCACTACAGTGCTACTTCTTTACTATTAAATACTGCGAGATTTCACATATTAGGTTTAGGTTATGAAAATGGCGAATATTTCTGCCAGCGGTATTAAAATACTGGTCTTTGTCATTAAGACGAACTGTGTTCTCTGTGTGTCAGGTATGGGATTGTTGTATATTATTACATATGATATATATATATAATTAAATTTGTGGTGTCATGGCTTGGGGTACTAGTCTTCACCATGTAACCCCAGCGAACTTTCTTCGATAAATGGTCGTTCCGTGTGGGATTTATGGAGAACAAATGACACTGATATTTCCACCAAATACCCAGGTTTCATTGTCATTCCACAAACTCCCCCAATTATCCTCCTCTTCATATCACTTTTAAAGAGGGTAAATTTTAAGAAGAATGGGGACCTTAAAAAAGGATCCCCATTCAGCAATAGTTGAGCATCAAGAAATGGTAATACTCTTACTGATTTATTTTCTACTTTAAAGGGTGAAATCATAATGTTTTATTCCTCTTCGTCCTCTTTAATGGTAAATATAAGGAATAATGGAAACAATTTTTCCAGTTAATTTGTATTAAGAAAATGTTCTTAAAATTAGTTCTACCACTCAGTCCAAGGAAAAGATTTAGAGAGTGTTTGTAAAAAAAACTGTGGAGAAACTGTTAGAACGTAATTAGGATTCGGAAAAATGAAAAGGGGAAATTTACTTCATATTCGGATTAGTAAATGACAAAGGTATTTTGGGTAGAATGTTCAAGACATATGTAAGAGATACATACACACACACACACACACACAGAGTTATGGTGGACATATTTTGGTTGAAGAAATTATGTGGGAGATTTAAAAGTAGTAGTAGATCACAATCGAAAAAAAAATTGTAAATGATGTAAGGGTGATATCTTCGTTCAGCTTCCTAAAAAAATGTGGATTTTTTAGCTTTTATAGGAAATATAAAGAAATTTTGGACCCAGTAAATGCGGGATATTTTCTTGACTATTTGGAATAGCGTTAGATGTTCCGGGACAATTCTGCATCCGATTATACCGGTTAAGATAAAGGACAGCGACCTAACCGTGAAGTAAGCTTCACAGACTTTGTATTTTACACAATGTTAGAAGGAATAATTTCTTTATATATGGTCTTTCTACAAGACCTTTGGGACTGTGGTTTACATAGACCTGATGCATGCATAGAACAGGAATTGTGGCTGATAGTGACTGATTTATAGGGGCAGCTTGGGATTTTTACGTGGGCCCAGATCGTTTTCAATGCAAATTGTTACTGCGACTGTCCCCTCGCGACATGTTGTGAAGACTCTATCATAATTTCTTTGTCAAAATGAGGTTTCTTTGCGAGTCTGTTTGGAGAGTTACTCGTTTATCACTCATTCTTCTCCCTCAAAAGTACCTCTCAAAATCACCCTGCTCCTTTCTTACTGATTGGTGAGATGATATATTTCATCCGTATATACATATGTTGCGTCCTATGTACTAGAAAATTCGGTAAAATTTGTGTATGTATGGATAAATGGAACTGCCTTCTAAAACACGTTACTGAAGGAAAGATACAAGGGTGGGCAGAAGTAACAGGCAGACGAGGAAGAAGACGTAAGCAGCTACTGGATCACCTTGAGGAAACGAGAGGCTACTGGAAATTAACAAAAGAAGCTCTAGATCATAATCTGTGGAACACTTGCTTTGGAAAAGTGTATGCACCCACCGTAAGGCAGACAACAAAATGAATAAATGATCATGGAAAAACACTATTAAATATGGAAATAGATCTTTGAAGGAGAAAGAAAAAATTCTTTTCCAATCTACATCCTTCACTTCCTTTTCTCCTTGCTTTCTTTTATCCATTCAACTTCTTGACTTCATCACTTCTTTCTACGTTAAAACTGAATTAGTTTACATCCTTAATCATCAGATGACATTGCTCGGTAACAAAGTTGCTACCTGTTTAAGTGTTCCAAAACGAAAAGTTTCCGTTCAGATGGCTAGGGAAACGTACAGTACATAAACATACTGAGATGACATTTTTATGGTCATAACCGTCCGGTCTCACGTAGCTAGACATATTTCAGAGAAGTAATGACGTGTAGTAGCTACTCTAGCTATTAAAAGATATTTCCGATGATTCTACCCTGTCCTTTATGATGCGCTAACTTATACTCTTCAATTCATCATACTGCTCATCCTACAGATATGTACACACTGCATAAAATATAGACTTCTTTAAAGTCTACTTGAAGTTGATGGTGATGGACACCCGGAAATAGTTTTAAATTTGCTTTTATAATTTCTGAAGTCATTATTCAATGAGAATATGACATGTTCCAGCCTTGCATTTAACAAAATACATATCCAGAATTTATGGTTCCTGTCTTATGTTTGAATGTACTGTGCAGTAACACCAGTAAGGCTCCATTTTAAAATTGGAACTAGTCTAGGAACTGACGCTTCGCCACTAAGACGTCAGACAACCCCATTGACGGCTACAGCCCGGCGCCACTGAGGAACACCACTGGAAGAGGCCCCTAAAAGTGCTGACCCAAATAACGCTTTGGCAGTGTGAACCGGTGCCGGCCACAGACAATAGTACTGCAGTAGAGGCAGAGTTACCTGTACTTCACAATACAGGCTTTTACCTGAACATGCTTCTCTTTCCCCACCAGTCAACCTATCATCCGATCTGAAACAGGATGTATTATGCAGTGCAGGGATTTTAGCCGATGGAATTTTCAAACGGTAGGTTAGGAGCGAGTCCGTAAGGCAGTGAAGGTATAGACATTCTCTCCGCCTCTGCAAGTATGGCTTACCTTGTCACACTGAAATTCCAAAAAAATAAACACCCATCACTCGCCACTGCACCAAACTCAGTAGGCTCGTCCGCCAGCTCAGTTAACTACTCCACCGGTCAAAACCCATGCACTGCACTACGGTTAGCTTATACTGTTTTGGGGTAGCTGAATCGGTCCTGTGATTAGGCTATGAAGTCGACTTTGGTTTCTGCAAGTGTAGAGTATTCCTTTAACAAAAACGTCCAGACGGGTTCCGAGTACCAACTACTAGAGTTTATGGATGAATACTGTGGAATTCTCATCGGGAATAAAGCGGCTGTAGCGTGAAATTAATCATTCTTTTCCATTTTGTGTTGAGGCAAACAGTTAGCTGTTGCTACACCTCCATTCTGCAGTATTGCCCTCAATTTATGGTGCTTAAATAAGAAGGGAGAAAAATTTAGCCTCTTCTGGGATTGAACTGGTTATATTGGTACATTGTTGCCAACATTTCTGGGAAGCTTGCTGCATCCTTTTACCCTGAGAACATACGCAGCAAGCTTTTCCGAAGCGGCGATAAATTTATACTAGCATAAAAAGCTTCACACCTCTGATTACAATTCTTTTCATAATCAGCCTCAGACCATTAAATGTAATGGACCCTTGGAACTGTTGCGTGTTAAAATACATGGGACAAATTATGCTTAAGGAAAAAGAGGAGGTAACGCATAATCAAAATGGAAGAGTAGTGTAGGTGCAGATTTGTTTTTAATTATTAATATTAATAGTAAAAATATTTACTTTTGACAGTAATTTTCTCACACTTTAACCAAGCAAAACACATAAAATTTTTAAGGTACCATTTTTATGAAATTAACCAAGAACAGGTTTATTACCTTTACCAAAATGACACCCAAGACGTAAAATCGACCCTTGCATCAGCACCTTCCTTAAGCCTATACTCAGTTTTTGGATATAAATTTTTGGCAGCAATGCTACGTAAAAGAAATTATTTCAGTATTTATTAATTTCGTTTACATTTCCAAATTGTGGAAATGTTTAGTTCTGTTGTTACGTAGGTGATGCACTTTTGAAGGGTCAGCTATATTTAAGTAATAAATACTTTTGTTTTAAGTATGAGTTAAACAATAAATCTTAAACCCATCTGTACTTGCTGAAAGTTATCGTATGCCATATTTTAACGTAATTTTATATATTTTTTGTATTATATTTAATTATTCTTTGCATCACGAAACACATCGTAATACGGCACCTATACTGCCATCTGTCATGTGGAGTTTGCATTAGATGAGATTTATTTATTCTAAAGGAATTACAGTGAAAGTGCCTTACATGATCGATGACTGTCGTAAAGACAAGATTAAATGGCTTGGCTTTGTAATGTAAATATGAAGTTAGAGTGCAGTGCTACCAATGCGTTTCGAATGTTGGTATAAAGTAGTTGTCTTCGGCAATAGAAATTTGAACATCCGTACAAAAAATATTCTAATCACAGATGAATATGACTTCAGTGTTAAAGCCTGTGACGGCTCCTCGTTTGAATAACGGGCAATGCACCGATTATCCTGACTGAAGATAATCGTTCTTTTCAACGTTACTTCTAAATAAACGCTGGTCTGGTACCTAAAATGAGGCCACGATCACATTATCACTTGTAATTCATTATGCAGTAACTATACACGAAATTGATTCACTGTAGTTTGTTGTAGCAGCCAGTTTTGCGTAGTCGGTATAGTGACCACGCAACGGACTGGACAGGCCGGGGTTCGAGTGTGGGTAAGGTCGTGAGACTTACCTCTCCTCGAAAACGTCCCAATCGGCTCGGAGACCACGGAGCTTCGTATTCAATGAATACCGACTTAATAACTTGCCTCTGTTTATCCCTTCATGGTTGGACAAAGCAAAATTTCCCTTTTGTTATGAAATAATGGCAGCGTTGTTCAGTGAACATTAGTACGTAAGATTAACAGCTGCATTCTGCAATAGGACATTACGTGTTTTGTTAGTTGCTAATAAACCCTAACGTATAACGCACGGTCTCCATCACGGAAATATATTTTTTAAAAAATTCTCTGATCAGTGTACATGCACGTAATGAAGCCTTCGGAAGCCATCAACCTTTTAAATGCACATTGTCCACGTTAATTTGAAAATTTAATTTAACTTTTAAAATCAGAAATTGTATATATATTACACAGACTAGAAACTGGCCTAATTAAAACTGTGGCCAGAGTGAAAAGACCCAAAATTACAAAATACAACCTAATAATTCCAAAATGAAACTGAATTAAGTGGTGGCAGTAATTTTTATTTTTTGTCGGTTCAAAATGAACTGCAGATTTACTTTAATAATAATAATAATAATAATCTATTTCCCTTGTGCGAAATTCTGAAGTGACTAGGAATCAGCCTATCTTGTCATAAATACAGCATTTTTGTGGTATTAAATCTTCTAAAAGTGTACAATTAACAATTGTATGATGTTAATCTATAACACGGTCGTTAGGCTTGCTGTCTGGTGAAGATAAGCAGTGAAGCTTTGGACAGAGGCAAGTGCAGGGAGAAAAATGTTACCAAATCTATATGAAAGTTATATATATATATATATATATA
>Ga0123354_10017101_pt1 | contig 11360 bp, 5 predicted proteins | sample TergutLab28metaG_2_FD_97872 | JGI IMG/M metagenome (GOLD analysis project Ga0123354, IMG submission 97872) | Labiotermes labralis P4 segment gut microbial communities from Petit-Saut dam, French Guiana - Lab288 P4 | ecosystem: Host-associated > Arthropoda: Insects > Digestive system > Gut ... | reverse complement strand
CTTCAAGGGCCGTGGACTTCTTGACACTTGAAAGACGAAGGTACGAGCTCCCTTCGAAACGTCTGGAACTGATTGATCAGTGACAAAAAAAATCACTTCCCTGAATATGTGCATCCCCAACATCACCACTGTTAAGAAACTCCGGATCCAAATAGTTTTTTTTCTCTCTCTCTTTCTGTATCTCTCCTCCTTCACCTGGCAAATTATTTTGGAGATTTTGCTGAGCCGCACTTGAGTGGAGTTCAGCGGTTTCCTTCATTGATTGTGACCTTTGGTTCACTCTGATTTTGTCGTTTTCCTGAAATCCTTGATACGAATGTTTCAGTAATGCCTTACAACAGGTAGCGAGTATTTCCTTCCACACAATACGAAATCATCCATTTGAAGGTCATTGAACACCTGCAGTTGATGTATTCTTTTTTCAAGAAGAAAACTATTTCAAGGTATCCCTTTGTGTTTAGTGGGCCGGGATAGCGTAGTCGGTATAGCGACGCGCTACGGGCTGGATAGTCCGGGATCGAATCCCGGTGGGGATGAGATTTCCCGCATCTGTCCAGACCGGCCCTGGGTCCCACCCAGCCTCCTGTACAATGGGTAACGTGTCTTTCCCGGGGGTAAAGTGGCCGGGGCGTGGCGTTGACCAGCCACCCCATCTAGCTTCGAGGTTAAAGAAAGAGTAGAGCTACACTTCTACTCTCCCTCTGGATCTTCGTGGCCTATTTTAGGGTGAACTTTAGCTTTACTTTTATCTTACCCTTTGTGTTACTGTATGGCTTTTACTCAAATGCAGGCAGTCCAACACGGCTTTTATTTATTCAAAAAACAAATTGCTTTGTCTTTAACAATAAACAGCTACATGTTTCGGCTTAAAAACCATTATTAGGCTATTCTAGTTTACGGAATAGCCTGATGAAGGCGTTTTAAGCCGAAACACGTAGCTCTTTACAGCTTCTGCTTGTAAATGTCAGCCCTTTACGCAGTCTGTCTGGTGCTGACCGACTGTGCAGTTGCCTTCCGTTGTCCAGCCAGCAGGTAAGGTGTATTGGTTTACGAAATGTACGTAGGAGGGCGTATGTGACACTTAGTCTAACTCTGTGTAATGATCTCCATTCATAATCCGGTAAAAAAAAAAAGGCGCAGCATTATTATTACTGACAATTGCAGAACACTGTCGGCGCCACTGGCTTCTGGTGCAAATTGAAATGAACTCTACGTAGAATTGCTTGTATTCATGATTCGTATTGCAACCGGCAGTACCCTACCAGCAGCACATTCCAGTGTTTCGCCCTCGTAACGCAGATATTATCACTCACGCGTCTTTATCCAGTCCAACTTCTCGTATTTCAAGCTCCAGCCGCTTAATGTGTCTCTGACGTCAGCCTGTTTAAAAACCAATTCATTAATAGGAAACGTGGGCCCGGTAGGGTAGCTCAGTCGGTATAGCGACTGAGCTACGGGCTGGACGGTCCGGGACCGAATCCCGGTGGTGACGAGATTTTCCGCCCGTCCAGACCGGCCCTGGGGCCCACCCAGCCTCCTGTACAATGGGTACCGGGTCTTCCTCAGGGGGTAAAGTGCGGCCGGGGCGTGCTGCTGACCCTTCTAATGCCGCGGTCATGGAAGAGTAGAGCTATACCTCTACCCACCCTCTGGGCCACACCGGGCCTGTAACGGGATCACTTTACCTTTTTTTTTTTAATAGGAAACAGGAGTAGAACATTGATACCCCAACGAATCCCCTCAAAATTTGAGAAACTTGAGTGTGGGTTGTCGGAAAGATTCTTAATATTTAATTTCAGTGTAACGACGTGGTTATTCCAATTAATGGACAAGGGCGAGTGATTTTTCGATTCTCCGTATTGATCAAACCTGTCCTGGGAATCCGGGGTGTGAAGCTGATCGCTGAACTCTCGTCTTAATGCCGAGGTGAAGAATACGTGGAGCTATTCATCCACACCCCCTCCCCCCCATCGTGCCTTCATGACTTCATAAATATAAAGATAATGTTAGCTTTGCGCCATACCATGAAGGTGGAGTTAAAGTACCACTGATTCAGAACCTCTGCACCAAATTTACATGAGTAATAATTTGCATGTTGTATTTCTTTAGGGTGATTCCCCGGCGTCTGAATTTTATATGCCGACGTTTCGGAACACTTCCATCTTCATAAGGCGATGTTTGCAGTTTCACACCTCCTATCAAGATGGGACAGAGTGTTCCGAAACGTCGGCATATAAAATTCAGAGGCCGTGATATCACCCAAAGGAAAGATTACAGCATTCAGAACAAAGCGAAAGTGTGAAAGCGAGGATCATTTCCATGTTTCAGCCTCTTTGATTGGAGTCCTTGGTGGGCTGGATGAGACTCAGAGCGGGTTTGGAAATAGTGGCAGAGCGATTAATTTTGTATAAAATTGCAGAAACTAAATTGGCCGATTTATTAGCTTGTCGTAGGGCATATATGTGTATGACAAGAATATGTAATAAATTCTTTTAAAGTGTAAGAACTTTTACGTGTGTGTCAGGAACCGTAACAAATCGGAATTGTATTTGTGAAGAAATAAAGAGCAAATTGGACTCAGGGAATGCATGCTATCATTCGGTGCAGAATATTTAAAGATGTAGATATACAGAATTTTAATTTTGCCTGCTCTTGTGTGTGGGTTCGAGGGTTGTTCACTCACATTGAGGGAGGAACATAGGCTGTGGGTGTGTGAGAAACCATTGTCGAGGAAGGTATTTGGGCCTATGAGGGACGAGGTGACAGGAGAGTGGAGAAGACTACAAATCAAGGAGCTTTGTGCTCTGTACTCCACACAAAATATAATACGGGGTACTAAATCAAGAAGAATGAGACGGGAGGGGTATGTGGCACGTATGGGAGGCAAGAGAGGTGTATACAAGGTTTTGTTTGGGAGATCTAAGGGAAGGGGACCATTTGGAAAACCAAGGCATAGATGGGAGAGTAACATTAAAAACGATCTTCAGCAAGTGGGTTGGGGGGCCTGACTGCGTTGATATGGCTCAATACAGGGACAGGTGGTGGGTTGGGGGGGGGCTGTTGTGAAAACGGTAACGAACCTTCCGGCTACATAAAATACTAGGAGTTTCTTCACTAGCTAAGGAACCGTTAGGTTCTCAAGAATGGCTGTACTACATGGAGTCTTCTGCTCTAGGTTATGTTCCGTTTAGGGGGGAAATGTCAGAAAAACAGCGTAAAAATAGGATGGTTCGGGACCTGTCAGGTGAAAGGAGTGGGGGAGTAAGAGGACGAAATTTCATGAACAAACACGTGTGCCATTAAACGTGGATCGAATTTCATGACATTGCTAATTATGCACTTTCGGTTGCAGATGTTGCAGTAAACATTACATGTTTATGGTTATGAAGCTTTGCGTAGGTAGAATATTGAAATTTGGGGGGCTGGTGTTGGCTCCTGCTCCTATTCTGCGCAATGGGGAACGAAAAGGGGCGTGAACAGAATTGATACTCACAGTTATGGATTGAACTGTTAATGTAACGCGATTTATTTATAAGACAATTCATTCCCGCTAGTGCTTTTTAATGTTAATAAAAATCCAACCAGATGCAACAGTATGCAGATATTTATTAACTGCAAGGTCACTCTACATTTCTCTACTGTAACCGCAGCCTTCGGTACAGGTCATAATACTGGTACAACTGCTTCCCTCCAACGTGGCTGATCAGGCCACGTTGGAGGGAAGTAGCTGTATTATGACCTGTACCGGAGGCTGCGGTTACAGTTTTTAGTACTCTTGATGATGGGTGCTGTGACACCCAAAACATGTAGAGTGCTTTTGCAGTAAATAAATATCTGCATACTGTTGCATCTGGTTGGACCTTTATTAACATTGAATTACGATGCACGGAACCATGAGTTTAAAATTTATTGATGCTTTTTAATAATTGCATCGTCGTCGTCATCATCATCATCATCATCATCATCATCATCATCACCATGAACATCAAGGATTGGACCCTTTGATGCGTTCCGTCTCCAAAGTTACAGCTGCTCTCTCCAACGTTTCTTCGGTCTTCCAATTGTTCTCCTTCCTTGTGGTCTGGAGTAGTATGATTTCAAAGGGATCGTAATTGCTATTACGATAAATCCAGTCAAAACACAACAATTTATTCTATTATTCCATACTACGTGTTTCGACCTCAAAGGCCATCGTCAGGTTGAGAACAACCAGTTACGTACATATGGGACACGTGTTTCTTTTTGAAAATTGATCCCTGGATCATGCCGTCCTTGTATCCCCTTTGGTAATCGCACTTATTTGCATTTTGTTTGTGGTTCCCACATTTTTTTTATGCCCCGTACTTTCACTGGGCAAAAATGTTGCGAGACGCCATATCTTATCAATTTTTTTTCAATCCCATTACAGGCCAGGATAGGCCCTGAGGGTTCCAGGAATTTGAGGCTTCCTGATCTCAAGACATTAGGCACATGAAGGCGGTAAGGTCAGCCCTAAGCGCCGGCCGCCTTTACCCCCAGGAAATATTCGTGGTACTCATTTCTGTTAGAGGCTGAGTCAACCCCAGGGCCACAGTGCCGCCGGAAGGAGTATGTGAATAAAAAATTCCATTGACAACATCGGGAATCGAGTCCGCGACCTTCCGACTTGTAGCGCAGTGCCCCAACCAACTGCGCAACCGCGTGCCCCCATTTCTTATCAGTGTGATCCTATAATTACAAAACCTTGGAAAAGATTAATTTAAGGGTGCGAATGACAAGCGTAACTCGTAGGTTATGAGCACATAAAGGATTCATCCCTTTCGAGGTCATGGGTCGTCGCTGTGAATAACAGTTCATCTGTAGCAGCCGAATGAGGATGGTGCTAATGTTATAGTGCCCAATGGGTCTATGACGTAACTGCGAAAAAGTGCATGGGTCAGAGGAAAGGATACTCCCTGTGAAAGTTATGTGGCTGGGGAAGTAATTGGATAACAGAGGATAAGCGGAAAAAAAGCATTCCCAGTTTCCATTTGCCCATCTGTTCCTGCTACCATATCACCCTGAATGTTGAATAATCTCGTTAACAGGGCTGGTCCCATTACAGTTCGTTTTGTTTAAATAAACTCATTCTATGGTTTGTTTAGAATCATAACTACTGTAATTAGGTTCTGTTCCATCGCACGCTACTCTACCTGGGGAAGCTGTTAAGCTTTGCGGAAACCACAGAACACGACTGTAAGACCCAATTAGACCAGTGCGTCAAATTGTCCTGTAAAAAGGCTTGACGGTAATTGAAAATGTCGGTAATAATTCCTTCAAAGTCATTCAGATATTGACATAGTGACGAATAGAGTTTCCATATTTGGCTTCGATTTCTACTTTATTGTGCAACAAAGGGAAATAAAGAACTGTACTGAAAGCGTGTGTAATGGTCTGGAGCTTTCAAAACGCAGGACTCATTACAAAATCTATCTGAAGTGTATGAGAATACGGCATGATTGTATTTTTATTTCAGCAAATTGGCAGAAACAAGGACTTCGTGCCTTATGTTTGAATTTGCGTCGTAAAAATTGGTTTTAATTGTTGAAACTACTCATAAGAGAGTAAAAAATTTGTCGGCCTAACCCACGAATCATTTATAGGAACAGATTTCCTATTCGGACCAACTAACGCGTATTTTATAAACCTTATTGTTTCACCGCGCATTTCGTAGAATCACTTCAATTATTAGCCAACAATTGCACTTACATAAATTCCACTTAAAAACACTTAAAATCACTCCGGCATGTTTCGATCTTTTTTAGATCATCATCAGTGAGCTATGTTTCTCCTTGCTAGAGTTATACTATAACATCCACAAGTTAATTCGTTTCTGTAAACATGGTGTTGTGGCAGCATGTCATGTTGCGTGGGAATACGCTGTTGAGAGTGCAGCTGGCTAGGTGTGTGTAGTATGCTACCTAATTAGGTAGCATACTACACACACCTAGCCAGCTGCACTCTCAACAGCATACTCATATTCCCACACAACATGACGTGCTGCCACAACACAATGTTTACAAAAACGAATTAAATTGTGAATGTTATAACTTTAGCAAGGAGAAATATAGCTCCCTGATGATGATCTAAAAAAGATCGAAACATGTCGGAGTGATTTTAAGTATTTTATGTGGAATTTATATAAGTGCAGTTGTTGGCTAATAATTGAAGTGAAACGCGTATTTTGTTTAAACGGGTTTTAGGTCTGAAATCAGCTGTATGGGTGGGGGGTTTTTTTTTTTATTTTTTCAGTAACAAAATATTTCTTCATTATCTCACCTAACGTGTATAAAAGTATGCTTCAGTTTATGCCCACTACACCCGTTGCCAATGTTTTTTTTTTGTTTTTTGCTGCAAAAATTTCTTTTGGTTGTTGTCACTGTTGCCAACTGCGATAATAGTAACACCTTACCGTTATGTACCAACCACGTCCCCTGTATAACGAATCCAATTGCAACTATTTGAGGAGTTAGAATCCATTGTCCGTTTTAATGGTTATTGCTACGCGCATCTCATTGTGTCTCCTCCCCCCCCCTCTCCCGTTACTGTTGAGTTACAAATCTCTGAGGGATTTGAAGAGGAAGAAAGACTGGTGATATCATCCTATCTGCTTGGTTTTAAATTCTTGGTTCCCCGATTTAAAATGACAAAAGAAAATTAAAACGTAATCCTTGTCTCTTTTTGTTTTCCGGGCGAGTTTCAATTGACGCCATGTGGGCTTGCATATTTAAGAGGTTTTTTTTGGGGGGGGGGAGGTTGAAGATGTGTCTTTGGCTGTTTTCTAGGATGAAAGATGCTCTGAATTTTTAATATAAACTGCTACCTTTTAAACAGGTCTTTCCTGTCTTCTCGTCTCTCTGCTGTGTAAATATTAAAAGACACATCGGTTGTCAGCAGCAAACGAGTAGCAACCCGTGTCACAGACCTGTACAAAAACAGTCTCTCTCTCTCTCTCTCTCTCTGTCACCTTATCTGAAAGTTTAAATTAATGGTCGAAATTCTTTTCGGGAATTCAGAAGTCACTATTTGTTGTCATTAACTGGCTGTTTAGAGGTTTTTCTTTTCTTCTCCTTTTGAAATAATTTTTGTTTTTCTTCCATGTGAAAGAAATTAACTATGACTTCCCCAGAGAGAAAAGAATAAGTTAGAAAATTCTTTACAGCCAGTCGTTAAAGTTATGCACGTTATTGTGTTTTGGGGGTTGTAACCGACTTTATGTCTAACTTAACTTGTAACGTTTCTTCCATTACCGGCGAAGGAACTCTGGATAAAGAAATTTAATAATTGTAGAAACGCCTTAAAATGTATGTCGTGAACTGAGGATAACACAGTTGCGAGGCAGTGTTAGGCCTATTTAACATTCATTAAACAGTATACACTCGCATGTACATCGCTTTTATTAATATGAGTACGTATTTTTTTTAGGGGAGACCGTGGATGTTCGTTACATTTCAGTTATTTGTTTTAGTATTTTAGCATTTGTAACATACGGAGATGTTTTTAAAGCCTTGGGTCGTCATAAGCTTTTCCCAAACATTAGCAGATAGTGTATAGGATTATTTAGACGTGCCGGTATCATGAAATTGGAAGGAATATTTTCTCTGGCAACCTCCCTCTAGTCTGGGATGATTTTCTTGCGTATTCATAATCAATGCTGTTGTTTGTTTTACCGTCAAATTAAAAAACACTGTATGAATCAAATACGTATTACCAAAATTTTCACTGTAAAGGAAGTTGTTTGGTTTCTCGTGACAAAGTATAAATCATTGTTTTTTTTTGGTGCAGTATCCAGCCTGTAATTTTGGCAACCAGGACTCATGCTGTCATATTTTGGATATAACACTGTACTCCGCATACGTACAGTTAAAAGGTTCTGTACTGGATCAGCAACATAAAGTTCGTGCATATCTTTCATTATTAGGTCTTCGTTCACAAACGAATAGCTCTCCAATCAACGGAAAAGCACGTTACAGTGGTAGATGTATGAAGTTCTATTCTTGATAACACTTGCGGGTTAGAGTATGTCATGGCCAGACAGCACCGCGTGGAGAGATACTGACATACGGTAACAAGATTACTTCGAAAGCAGCATGGAGTCCCAGAAGTTAATTGCTAGCCAGTAACAGGAATGTTAAGTGTTGTGTTGAATATAGCGTTAAGAACAGATCTTGTCGTCTGCTTCTAATTGCGTCTTCCACGCGAAGCTGTTGTTTCTGTTCGTGTTTATCCACATAGGCCTGTAATTCAGTTGGACTCCAGCTGAAATGTGATGGCACACGGTGACGCACGGAAGGGGAAGTGAAAGGGAAACTGGCGAATGGAGTGTGTAGCCAGTACTCTTCACACTACCTCGGAACATGGTGTATCCAGCATTACTACCGCTGATGCGCACACCTCGGCTGCCAGTATTCGACTGAACTGACGACCCCGGCCGATTTAAATGGACTCGTCCGTTTCGCCGAAAGACGAAATATGGTTACCGCGCGTGTACCATCACATTTCAACTTGCCTCTACCCATTGGATAGGAGTCCGCATATATCTCATGGCCGGGCTGTGCAGTCTGAATCACCGTTTGTTAATAATGTAGGAAATTAATCGTTTTAGTTGTTCGAGCGACAGTTTTATGCTTTAATCATGATGTATTCCGTTTGGATCACCAGACGATGCTCTGTGATGTTAGCAGTTAAGAGCACCGTAAAATGAAACTCTTCACGTCCCTTCTATCGGAACCCTGCTCGATAAACGCCCGGCTTTCCCTTTTTTGGTTTTTTTTTTTTTTACGAGATCAGTCCACATGCCCATAAACATGGTAGAACCATACGAGTTAATTTTGCAGTGAAACGGAGTAGTCATAGAGAATGGCTAATGCTGCGTTCATAAAGCGCGCTGTACAAGTGAACAGGCGTTAAAACTCTACGGAGAATGCCGTGATATCCTTTAAACGCTCCGTTTGCGTCTAGAAAAAAAGAATGAAAATACACATGTCAGGTCAAAACGTAGGTAATAGAACAGCACCGTTTCTTGGCCGGAGAAAGGTACCTGCGACTGTTATATTTGTGCTAACTTTATTCAGACGTCTTTCCGGAAGTTTCGAAATTCGCATCCTTCATATTCGTGGCCTAAGGCGAGCGAAGGGTTATCTGTGGAAACCGTACCTAGAGGTGATTTGAAAGACTTTTCTTCTTCTTCTTCTTCGTCTTCTTCTTCTTCTTCTTCTTATTATTATTTTCATTGGCACTACAGCCCACTGTGGGCTTTGGCCTGTCGAACAATGTCCTTCCATTTTTTCCTATCTGCCACCAACTCTTTCCATCTTCTCACTCCCAGCACTTGAAGATATCTTTCTGCTTCCTTTTTTCCAATTTTTCCTGGGTCTTCCCCTTCTTCTCGTCCCTTCCAGTTTTTGAGTGAAGATCTTTTTGGGCATTCTATCCTCCTCCATTCTCTCTAGGTGACCTAACCAGCTTATCCTTTGCCCTTTTATCCATTTTACTATATTTTCTCCTTTAGTCATCTCTTCTAGTTCTCGATCCGTCCGACTTTTCCATTCCCCGTTATCATATTTAGGACCATATATTCTTCTAAATATTTTCCTTTCAAAAATTATCATAGCTTGTTCTTCTTTCTTCGTCAACGTCCATGCTTCCGCTCCATACAACACTACCGGTCTTATTAGTGTCTTATATAATATAATTTTAGTAGCTCTGGATAAAAGTCGACTCCTGAAGAGACTAAACCTTATAATTTACTGAGCGTGCACGTATTGTACGTTCTGGCTGGTTCCGGTTTGGAACTACCCTCAGAAATGTGAATCGCATAGACAGCTGATTGTGTTCGTCGAGAGGGGGGATCGTAAGGCCAATAAACATGAAATAAACATACATAGACATGCATGCCTCAAGCGAGATTCAGACTAGTGGTGCCAGTTCTCAAGTGAAAGACCGCCGTAAATTGGCATTCGTAAATCTAAATACAGACAACAGATCAAGAGATGATACCCGCAGGATGGTAGGCGTGTCTGGCGCGGTGCGGAGTACTGGACGGGACTGCTGGTGATAGGAACAACAGTTATTTCTACCAGTACACACAGACAGAAAACATCAAGACATTTCCAGTAGTACAGTACAATGCACAGTTTTTTTGGCAGGTGGAATTTTTCAAACGGTAGGGTAGGAGCGAGTCACTAATGTAGCGACAGCGTCATTTTTTGGTCTAGTCGTTCTGTCCACCTCTGTAAGTACAGCTGACCTTGTCACTTTTAGACATCCCTGTTGTGCTTTAACACCTATGGTTACGTAACGAAATAGTCGACAACTGTCACACTGGAGTTCTAAGCAAATAAACACCCACCTCTCCCCACTTCACCACATCCACTAGGCTCGTCCGCCAGCTCCGCTGACTCCTCCTCCGGCCGAAAACGACGCAGCGTACTGTAATGCAGTGAGCGAGTACACTTTGCGAATGCAGTCGTGGTGAATAATACGTGGTTATCATCTGTCACGAAATATTGCACATGCGCATCCATCCCTTTTCCAGCGGGAATCATCTCGTGGTCTGTGGACAGTACTCGTATTGCTTGATAATCAGCTTTACACCATCACACGTACGTCACGGCAGCTCAGTTTCACACTAACGTCGTTAGAGGCAGGTTATTGTGCGACGGATTCAAACCGTCAGCGGAATGCTGAAGACATAATAAGGTGACTGTTTTCTTTCTGTTCCAGGTGAGTGTTCCTCTTGTTCCTTGCTCGAAATGCGCACACTGCTGTTGAAAGGTAAGTGACAGCGATTGTTCCGTATCTCCACTCTTTGCCCATCCTCTTTGCATCTTGGAGATTGTCTCTCTCCTCTCTCTATTCATGTCAGCTGCTGTTTGCATCTGAAAGACGACGAGAATTTAGAATATATTTAATTCAAATTTAAATTGATACCTCTGTAGGCGAGAGAAGCCGCAGTAGCGTAGTCGGTGTAGCGACTAGACTACGGGCTGGACGGCCCGGGGTTCCAATGTTGTTAAAGGCAACAGATTTTTTCTTCTCCGAAACGTCGAGGCATTCATTGGTTACCGACGTTCTTACCTGCCCGTTAAACGGCAGGGGCGCGAAGTTACCCAGTGCCGAGGTTAAGAATGAGTGAAGTTATACGAGGGCTGTCCGGAAAGTATGCAGCCATTTGAATATCTCGAGAACCGGTCGCGTGGCCCTGATGTAACTTGACAGCCAGTCAGAGGAGACCTTACTGCGCAGCCATGAACAGTCACTCTCCCGTGGGGCTAGTCAGTCGGCAGTGAGACACCGTTGACTGAGCTTGTGTACTGTGTGACCGTCACATTCACAAATCT
>Ga0123354_10017100_pt1 | contig 11360 bp, 6 predicted proteins | sample TergutLab28metaG_2_FD_97872 | JGI IMG/M metagenome (GOLD analysis project Ga0123354, IMG submission 97872) | Labiotermes labralis P4 segment gut microbial communities from Petit-Saut dam, French Guiana - Lab288 P4 | ecosystem: Host-associated > Arthropoda: Insects > Digestive system > Gut ... | reverse complement strand
TTGGGGGGGGGGGGTTATAGTTGTGTTTTCTGCCTGAAATTAACTCACCATTAGTCTTTCAACAAATAACGGGGATGACACACCTCAGAATTGTATACCCATGCTATAAATTTTGTAAATTTGAGTATATTCTATGTAAATATACTCCCTGCCTTGTTGTGATAGGCAGTGAGAAGTACAATTTTCCTATCAATGTGTCTGTGAGGTATATATATCATGGTTTTATGTGAAAGTGTGGTTAAGTGAAAACAAAAAATTGTGAAAAATGATTTTTGTAGTCACATACATATAATTTTGATTGAGTACAGAAGTCTGTGAAAGTTGATCCTAAGATGATACATCTTATTTATTTCAAACAGCTGCTGTGATATTATGCATTCTGAGTTTAATTATACTGAGGGCATTTGTGTGTGGGAAAGATGATACAAGTCAGAGAAATAATATTACTGATTTCCTGCTTATCACACATACCCACAAACTCTAATGAAACTATTTTAAAAGAGGGCATCACAAAGTGCTCTAGCATAATAATAACAAATTGACTCATACACGTCAGCACAACAGATGTTTATTAGAGTATACAGGCTACATGTTTAGACCTGTTAATAAGTCATCATCAGGCCTTCAGCAAAGTAAGTCTTAGGTACTGTTTTAGATATTGGGATCCCAATATTTATCTTTTGTGTAATTATAGAGGCAGAAGAGGTGTGTGGAATTTTGATCTGAACATACTTGAGGATGAGACCTGGTTTTAGACATTGGCGGTTAAAATATATGTTGGAACAGCACCGAAGGACTTTGGCTCTTAAGTTCTTGTATAGATAGATGTGCTTAGCTTGACTAGCTGCTAATTTAAAAATACTGGGATCCCAATGTCTAAAACAGCACCTTTGACTTATTCTGATGATGACCTGTTAACAGGTCGAAACATGTAGCCTATATACTCTAATAAACATTTGTTGTGCTGACGTGTATGCGTCAAGTTGTTTTTATCTAACTAACTAACTAACCAACCAACCAACCAACCAACCAACCAACTCCATGGAGTGGAGTCGTTCCTTAGAAGCTAACAGTTCCTCAGCTGTCATGAAGTCTCCCTCTATGAAACGTAAAGGTTCATTACTGCATTCACAAGAGCCTGCCACCTGTCCCTGTTCTGAGCAAGATCAATTAAGTTTATGCTCTCATCCAAATTCTTGAAAATCCATTTTAATATTATCCTCCCATCTATGCCTAGGTCTTCCAAATGGGCTCTTTCCTTCAGGTCTTACATCAAAACCATGTATGCACATCTCCTGTCTTCCATACATGCCACATGCCCTGCCCATCTCATTACTCTTGATTTGCTCACCCGATAATATTTGGTAAGGAGACAAATATGCTGTGAGCACAAATAGTGTACCAGTGTAATGCTCAGAAAACATGAAATGACACTGACTCTGTATTATGGTGAGTCTGAAAGACACTATGTGAGACTGTAAGCAGACGCACAGTGCAGGGCCTATTGAGTCTTTTCAGCAGGCGTACACTAACTGAAATGTACAATTATTACTATGCAACTCCATGTGGACTTTGTTTCAGCATTGTAAGAACACAGTGTTTTGGACAGTGATATCTGTAGCAATGCTTATATCTTGTCAGATGCAGCAAAACCCAATGAAATAATTCATGCATAGTTCAAAGTCTGTCTATTTGGAATGCTGCTGTAGGATGCACAGAAGCATACAGGTGTATAAAATTGGTCTTGATCCATAATGGATCTGTCCCTGTAATGCATGATGTAGTCGTCAGTGCACCAAGGGACTACAGCCGTTGGTTTTGTAAATAAGACATATTCTCATTGCATGGAATTTACAGCATTTAAGATAACACTGAAATTGTTGTATGGGTCAGAGTTGGTCAGGACAAGGAAGCTTAAAAGACTGTTAACAATATGAAGATGTGAACCGTCCACAGAGCATAATGTTTCTGGCACATACGCATAACTGTAGCAACCAAGGAAATCTGGTAACTGAGATCACCAGTACAACCATAATACTGGTAACGAACTTGAATGGAGGCATCATGATGTGCTTGGATACGTATTATGATATTAATAGTGTATGTCACCACAACTGTTTTTATTACACAAGGTAATTACATAGGCTACATGTTTCGACTATTGAACAGTCATCTTCAGGCCTATTTTTTACAGGTTAAGTCACAGGATGCTGTGTGCACATTGGGATCCCAGTTTTACTGCAGCTAGTCAAGCTAAATGCATCTACTTATATAAGAACTTAAGAGCCAAAGTACAGAAGTGCTGTGAAAAAATTTATTTTAATTGTACACACTGGGATCCCAATGTGTGCACAGCATCCTATGACTTAACCTGTAAAGAATAGGCTTGAAGATGACTGTTCAATAGTCGAAACATGTAGCCTATATAATTTACCTTGTGTAATAAAAACAGTTGTGCTGACGTACACTATTAATGTCGTAATAATACTGGTAACTTGGTCACCAAGGTAACCATGGTAAAGTTAGGAACCAAAAGTCATAAAATGTACGTAGGTTTTCATGTAACATATCCATTACTTTTGTTTGATTTTAACCAAAATTAGATGGCATCAACAAACTTTAGCAAAAATCCCCAATATCGTGTCATTCCATGTGGATGAACAGATAGATATTAACAGAATGTGATGTTAGGGAGATTTATTAAAATGTTTTATTCCACAGCATTTTTTTTTTAAAAATAGGACAACGGCAATAGACACTCAATGTTAAGAACTACTACACTCTCTGTTTGCATCTTGCACTTAAGTTACTAAATATTTAATGTGGCTTGAAGTGTTTCAAACAAAAGCTGTACAGAAAAATTAAACACATTTGATAATCACTGCACTTTTATGGTTTTTGAAATAATTAAGCAAAGGAAACAAATGTGCCAGGACTGTTATGCTGTGTCTGCACTTCCAAACTTATTAGCCTTAGTGTTATGATTATCATGTGAAATAGAGTAGTTGAAAGGAATCAAATGATGCAACCTGAAATTGCAGTCTGTCTGATCATGATGACAGTGTGCAAATGAAGTGATATAACAGGGAAGGATATGGCTAAACTATCAAGAATAAGTCATGTCAAAATACAATAAATATAATGTGCTCTCAAGTACAGTACATGAAATATTTAAGCGTAATCATTTGAATATTCCTTTCTCCATTTATGTCAGTGTACACAGTAGTTCACTGAACTGTCTCTGGTTGTTTACATTTCCGCTACACACTGTTGTATCTAGATCATTTTTTTAATCAGTCAGGAGGCAACAAATGAATTGCTACAGCACAGCAAGCTCATGAAACTGTCAAGAATGCCTCCTAAATATCATAGGCCAAGTCACATACTTTAATGTGTCTCAGAACTTAGTAGAATACAACACAAACAAACACTTTGCATCTAGTAAAATGTGCTAGCTCATATGGCAACAAAATGTATATTACAAAGACTGATGCTTTGGCACTTGCCAAGCTACAATATATAAAAATTGTTACTTTAGAATAATAATGTTGTAATATGTAATACAGTTGTAGTTACCATTTGCTAGAGTATTTGTAAGAGATATGCTATATATTATGGGCCCTATGTTTTTAAATATACCTCTTGTTAAACTGGATAAATTGAATATTAAATGGATGAGAAAAACTATTCTGTATTATTAATACTGAAAATTCTTTTGTTTAAAAATTCACTGATTTACATTATAAAAGTTGTGTCATCTCTAGCTACAGATTTTTCTTATAATTTGCTTGTATTAATAAGATGATCATACTTTGGAGGACACAACTGTCCTTCAAAACGTAATGCAAACTGCAAATATTTTCAACTCAGAACAGAAGGTACAGTAAAACAGTGCATTCAACACACCAGTCATATGAAGAGTCACAAGTGCATTGTGGTAAATCTTTAACAAACATTTATATATGCAGAAGATCTTCTCATTGTCTGGTTTATTAGCCACATTGAACAACAAAATCAGTCAGAGCTGAAAACTGAAGACATAACTTCCTTAAACTATTTTTACCATTTTCCTTCATATCACTGTCTATATGTTAGCTAGTACTCAAAATATGTTTGTATAATGTATATAGTAGCCCCAAAAAATGGCACTTCATTTGATTGTTACTTCTTTATTTTATAAAATTTGTTTTATTTGATTTAGATTCTCATTATATTTTATGTATGTATCTTTAAGTTACCACAAAATTGCAGTGAATGTGTATGAAGAGTCTTTAATGGAACATGTTTCTGTTCCTGTGGATAAGAATACGTGCGGTATCAGAACATACATTAAAGTACGCGATTCTGTTCTGCTGGGTTATGATGCCATGCTGGTGGTTGAACCAATCCTGACATTTACAGGAAACACAGTGACTTGAAATTCGTTGGACGCGATGTCCGAGAAGAGCTCTTCTCATCCTGAAGTGGCAGGTACCCAATACCCAAAGATGCAGCATCATATCCCAGAAGAATGGACATGTCAAACTTTAGTTGAGATCATTCATTTAATTTGCATAAAATCATCAACACTTTTGTATAATACCATTTCACATCAGCACGTGAATTTGGGGAGTTGGTTTACGCAAAACGCATAGTATCATGACATCTTTTTAATGTGTAATTTTTTATGTGTTAATGTTTCAGGTATAATTTAACTGTTTTTTTTTAAATATATGTCAGCAAATTTAATAATTGTTCAACAAGATACGACTTATTCAGTTTATTACATTTCTGTAGGCAGCTCTACATGTTTCAAGTGTTGACACCTATCATCAGGAGCTCGTACAACTGTAATTACAGCTTCTGGTATTGATTAACCAACTCAACAACGAGAGCGGATGGTAGTAGATCTGGTTAATCAATACCAGAAGCTGTAATTACAGTTTACGAGCTCCTGATGATGGGTGTCAACACCCAAAACATGTAGAGCTGCCTACAGAAATATGATAAACTGAATAAGTCACGTCTTGTTGGACAGTTATTAAATTCGATCCACGATGCACGGACCCATGTGTATAAAAATATGTCAGCAACTCCAACTGCATAGTAATGAATTATAGGAAGGTTAATAAATCACAAATTTGAAACAGTGTGAAAGCATGTGATTGTGTTATATTTCAAGGCATTCTCCTGGCATTTGTTGGGAGGGACTAAGAAGAAACATGAAGAACATCAGGATAGTCTACGTTCCAGGCAATATTCAAAACATGCACCTCCCAGAGTTTTGGTCAGAAAGGTTACAAACTCAGCCAACATGCTCAACAAATATATTATTAAACTGTCTAAGTTTTATAATATTTCTGGTTTAGGGATTGTAGTATTCATATGATTTAAGCACTCAAATTGGAATATTAACAATGTGTAAAGTATTATGAGTTTCAAATGTTACAGTGTTTGTGGCATTTATTTGAACTGACTGTACAAAAGCCTTATATGTGAAAAACATATATGCTGATGTAAAATGCAGTAATGTATACAGTGTTGACAGTTTTGTGAAAATTGATTTATTGTTAAATGGAATAAATACCAACGGAAAATGTGCACACACTTTTTCAAAATTATATACTTATTCTTATGCATTCAACCCATGTGCTTATTAATGTACTGATTACAGAAATTTAGCAAACAGTGTGGAATTTTTTAATAAATTTAACTTCTTGATCATTTGGTGATGTCTGATACTGTTTCATCTACCAATACCAACTTCCGGTAACATGGCAATTGGTACTTACAAAGCAAGTAAGTATAACGTTCATCAGATTCATTGAATGTGTTAATGTACTGTGATGAAATACAGGGGACATTCTATCAGCACTGGACCACATTATAATCTGGTTCCTTCAAAATTAAACAAAATTCTGCAGTTCCTAAGACATGTTGTGTTATTCCATATTCTATGCTGTAAAAACTTCATTACAACAGAACTCCAAGTAAATAACAGTATTAAATGACTTGTTAAAACAATCTGTTTAGAAATTTTTGTTAAAACAATCTGTTTAGAAATTTTAGTTTAAGAGTTACCTGAAAATCCTGCCAAAATGCACAGTTCATTTAAACAAATTCAGTGCACAAGTTTTATTTCTGAAATTGTATTCCTAGAGGTGGGACACCTTATTGATCATCTTACCAATAAAAGTTTTCTAACCTGTTAATAAAAAACAGACTTATGGTTTCATTCTGTAAAAATGTAATTCTCTGTAGCCATTACCATGAAACACATCAAATTATGTTAATATACTTAAAATACCCCCAACCACAATACCAATACTCAGTATTTTGGTAAACAAATCTGTTTGTAATTGAATGATTTTTTAAAAACATATTGTTTATTCTGACACCCAGGAAATCAGGCCTAAAGGTAGTAGCTGCAATAAATGCCCTGTCCATATAGGCAAATTAACTATATGGCATATATATGTAGACAACATGTACTTAAATGCTTCATAATTTTACCAAAATCCATTAAATACACAACTTAAATACACAAGCCAAACAAATAAGATACAAAGTTACCTTTCACTAGATACTTGACAATAATTTGGTAATACTGGTTACAATATTCCTGTATTGCAGAGTACAACACACAGGAAGGAGCTGTTCATCTTACAATGAGCCATTGTACTGAATGAAAGAGACATTGCTCCCACATCAAATTCAAATTATTTTTCACTAAATTAGCTCTGCCAAGAAGGTATGAATAATGGTACAGTTTCTATTTATATCTTTCACACACATTCAAAACTGCCCAACTGCCAGTACAACACGGGAAAATTCAGGAAAACAAATATGGAGTATATACAAGAATGATAAGTGGACACATTGAATACAGCTTCAGCCATCAATACGAATAACATGTACATTCTCATGATTACCTGCAGTATATTCAAATACTAGATAAGTACTGAAAAACTGCCTGTTGTTGTTGTTGTTGTTTACTCTCTCCATACACATAGTCTGCGTGTGACTTACATGGCCTGTGCCCACCCACGGAACAGGTTAAAATCTGTTTCGGAGGTGAAGTAACCCATAATCTTGCTTCTGTTCCCCAAGCCAGTCATGAAAGTAATGATAGATAGAGGGCACCTATAGCTTGACATGGGCCCTGCACATCAGTAAGGGTTGTTTGGAAGTGAAGGTTTCAATCTGTGAGGAGAAAAGCCTCGTCACAGATGGAGATAAAACTTGCAAACCTCTGAATGGGAGTCAGTATCTTCCCCTGAAATCATCAGATTCTTATAATTGAGAAAAATAAAGTAAATGATATTAAGAGATGATTTATTGCTGGCTGAGATCAATTTTGATACATTATGAAATGTATCTGATAGATATTCATGTTTCTGTTATTTTCAACCAATATTATCCAAAACTGGAATGTAGTAACAAACTGATATAACTTTCTGATATTATATTCTATGAAAATGAGCTCGATTCTCGAGTTGTTACGTACAGACAAACTGGTTTTAATGAGCACTCTGCAGGTATGTGATTGGGTCTAAAACTGCTGGATCCTTTTTGAAAGGGTGTGTAAGGTAATTGAGCTGGTAGGTTAAGAGGTAAGTACATACTTGGCTCAATGGTGATTAATCCAGGCACCTTCCAATATGGGAAATCAAATATAAATCAACTGGAACATTAGTCTTCATGGTCCATTAATACTGTTTTACAATTGCATGATTATGCTTTTAATACTGATACAGATGATAGTGAACAAGAAAACTACATAACCTAGTGGAAGATTTAATATGGGGTCAAGTCATCTTGTTGCAGTCTTCCCATATCTAATTACACCATAACTCGGACCCGAGTGAATTAAGAGTCGGTGATATTTAACTTTTAGCTATTCCTGAAAAAGGCAAAATGTAGGCTTGTGTATGTGTGTGAGTGTTTCTTCCCACTCATTACAATTTTGGAACCAGTTGACAAATTTTCACAAAACTTGCTATAAACATCATGACACTGGAGGAGGGCACCACAGTGCCATATACGGCTGATGTGTGGACTTGTATGACATGAGAAATTCTAGCACCACTTACTGTTAGGTCCTAAAATGATGTGTAGTCATAAATACAGGTAAAAAGCAGAAGTTCTCCTTGCTCATGCCATACAGCCATATAGCAGGAGTAGATGTATAACTCTACTGATTCTAAACCTTGAAGCTAGATGGAAGTGAGTGGTCAACATTTTGCCCCACCTGCTTTACCCCTGGGGAAGGAACCCTGGGACCGTTGAACAGGTGGCTGGGTAGGCCCGAGAGCAAATCTGGACATTTCGGAGAAGAGAAAAAATCTCTTGTCATTGATGCTGGAATAATATGCAGCCTTTGTTGTGGACATATTTTTATTAAATGTAAAATAGTAAATAGTGGATGTGTGAAAATATCATTAGTTGTCATATATGACAATAGCTAACAATCAACTTGAGGGAGTTATATGAAATTAGGTATGGAGCAAGACCACAAACAAACCTACATGTTACATATGAAATACAGGAAAAACAAAAATTATGAATGTGATGGTGATGCACTTATGTCTGATAAATCAGATGTGTATAGAATCCGTCCTTAAATAATAATTTGTTCATAAGTGTAATGTATAATAATAGTTATAATACTAAGAGACATGTTACAGCTTAAATGTATGCAATAGGAAAGTACACTTGTTAGAGTAATTAAGTACAGGCAGGACATATCAGCTGTCTTATTTCAGTGTTGCAGAATAATGAATATCACATCACAAATCACCACTAGCTTTGGGGAACAGTATCAGATGTGTCGAATGTATTCTCCATATAAAGTGACAAATCTGTGGACACAGCAGTACTATATATATATAAAAGGAAAAGTGATCCCGTTACAGGCCCGGTGTGGCCCAGAGGGTGGGCAGAAATATAGCTCTACTCTTCCATGACCATGGCACTAGAGGGGGGTGAGTGGTCAGCAGCATGCCCTGGTCGCACTTTACCCCCGAGAAAGATCCGGTACCCATTTTACAGGAGGCTGGGTGGACCCCAGGGCCGGTCTGGACGGGTGGAAAATCTCGTCCCCACCGGGACTCAATCCCGGACCGTCCAGCCCATAGTCAGTCGCTATACCAACTGAGCTACCCGGTCCACACACTCTCTCTCTCTCTCTCTCTCTCTCTCTCTCTATATATATATATATATATATATACACACACACACACAAAATAAGAGGGGGGAAACAGCCACAAAGTCTCCCATTTCCAACACTGCAACAGCGTAAGTTCATACAAGATTCGAGACTCTCACGGTGGTGAACATTAAATTATTTTCTGTTGTGTATAGCTGCATAGCAACATTTCAACAAAGAGTTAGTCCCTATCTACCAAACTATACAAAATTCAGGACATGTCAAGGCTCAGGCAGTTAATTGCCACCCTTTCATTGTGCTGGTCTGGTTTTGATCACAGGCCAGTTCAAGTTGGATTTATGGTAGACAAAGCGGCATTAGCACAGGTTTTTCTCCAAGTACTTTGATTTTTCCCTGTCTGTACCATTCCACCCATGCTGCACATACATATTTTATTCATCTGCTGCTGTCAGTGTATAGCCTGAGCTGTTGACAGCACCATACAACACTTCTCTCTCTACACTGCAGTACATTCTACAAGGCAGTACCTATAAAAGGATTCATAATTTATCTTTTATACCAGAGAATATCCCTGTACCTGGAACATACTAACAACCAGTGGCATACCCAGGAATTTTGTTTGGGGTGTTCAACAAATTCAGTTGAGGACAGAGGACAGAGGACAGAAAGAATGGGGATCTGGGGGTGGTAGCACCCTATTCAGGGGTTCTGGAGGCAGCTGTAATTTGGTACAAGAAATTTCATTTCATATAGTAAAATTTTCTTATTTTTTGGTACTTTAAGACTATTTATGATGATAACCAATTTATTTGTCATTGCTAATGTAAAACAATTGCGAACCTAGGTAGTTTTAGAATTTTACTGCCTTTTTTCCTAACATCTTGGTGTGTTGGCATCCTAAGTTCAGCAATTTTTAACAGTTTTCACAATCAGGTTGATTTTGGCATGATTTTGGAGGGCCTTCGGAATTTCGGGAGGGGTTTGAACATCCCAAACCCCCCTCCCCCCCTGGTATGCCACTGCTAACAACTGAACAATTAGTATGATCATCAGTCTTTTCTTGATGTGGGAGCAACAGTAATGTATTCTAGTTGAAGCACAGGAACAATGTCTGTCAAGCAATATATCTTTACATGAAACACAACCACACATGCTACAAGTAACAAATGGCTCTACAGACAGCAATAAGAGCCTGTCTCAGATTATGTCACCAAATAGAAGGAAACTTAACCATCCATATATTCACTAATTCCAGTATCAATGAATATCATTACATCCTAAAAAGCACAAGATGGACGTCTTATATCTCCTATCATACCATATTCTACATACTTAAACATTTCTGAGAAGTGAATAAATATTTCATATTACTAATATTTGAAGTATAGAAATATATATCATACAACAGAAACAATATACTCTTATCACAAAAGACCCTTGCTGCTGGTGTTCAATGTTAAGCTGTACACTGTACAATTCCAACAGGTACAAAGTTTACCAATAAGCAATGTAGTGGTTACTTATGAAGTATAATAACACTACTTACACATAGGAGAACTAGGTGCCTGGACTCTGTGCATCGTCTCTCATCCAAAAATGAATGTTTCAGGAACTGTACAGATGAGATGGCACAGATGAATCCATGTGGTTGGGTAGAAGAAACAGCTAACTTCTGTGACCGGAGGATTGCTAAATGTAATACACCGTTCAAAAAAAATCCTTTAGGACTGGCTTCTATGCCTTGCATCCTGGTACATTCAATAGAAGTCCTTTAATCCAAAAACTGATACTTTGACATTTGAGGACAATAGTCCCAGCATGTGTAGCAAATGTATGATTTTTTCTTGTGCTATCTAGAATCTATGCAGGTATGAAAACTCTTGGTCCTTCAGCATCCTCATCAGAAACTGAAGCAAGCCCAGAAAACATAGAAGACAATCCTTAACCAGCAGCTGAAGGAGATACTCAAATGGACTATTCCTCTGATTAGCTGCGCAGCCCAGGTACATGAGCAATGACAAATAATTATCTGAAAAAACCAAGGTCAGTATAGGTACTGTATAATAATCAGAAATATTCGACAATCTGGCACCTATCTGGTTATATAGGCGCTGGTTCAAAGAAATTCTACTATACTCCTCAATAGAATGAGTACTTCTCACCTATCTGGTTATATAGGCGCTGGTTCAAAGAAATTCTACTATACTCCTCA
>Ga0123354_10017098_pt1 | contig 11360 bp, 10 predicted proteins | sample TergutLab28metaG_2_FD_97872 | JGI IMG/M metagenome (GOLD analysis project Ga0123354, IMG submission 97872) | Labiotermes labralis P4 segment gut microbial communities from Petit-Saut dam, French Guiana - Lab288 P4 | ecosystem: Host-associated > Arthropoda: Insects > Digestive system > Gut ... | reverse complement strand
GAGCACATAAAGTTGATATTAAGGATAATTCTTCCTTAGCTCAGTTGGTTAGAGCATCTGACTGTTAATCAGAGGGTCCTTGGTTCAAGTCCAAGAGGGAGAGCAAGAAGCAGTAGCAAGTGATTTGTCGCTGCTTTTTGTATTTAATGAACAATTTATCAGTTGACATCGTGTTACTTTGAGGTTTGGTGAGTTCGTATATGCACTAATTACAATTTTTTGCGGAAAATTTCCGTCCTCCCTGCAGCTAATCCAAGTATTTCTTGTACCTTTGTATGCTTATTTTATGAATAGAAAGTAAAACAACTATGCTTGAGAAAATTATAATTCTTGATTTCGGTTCTCAAACCACCCAATTGATTGCCCGCCGTTTACGGGAGTTGAAAGTCTATTGTGAAATTGTTCCTTATAACCGGTTTCCGGAGAACGAAGAGCAAATCATCGGCGTTATTTTATCGGGAAGTCCTTTTTCAGTAAATGATGTCGAAGCTTTCAAACCGGATTTATCTTCTATCCGGGGAAAATATCCTATACTGGGAATTTGTTATGGAGCGCAATACTTAGCATATTCCTGCGGTGGAAAGGTAGAAAAAGGCGATTCGCGGGAATACGGTCGCGCCCGCTTGAATCCGAAAGATACGAACGACAGGTTAATGGCAAAAATTCCAAGCCATTCGCAAGTGTGGATGTCGCACGGAGATACGATAACCGTACTTCCTGACGAATTTCATGTAATCGCTGAAACCGAAGACGTTCAAGCGGCTGCCTTTCATATTGAAAACGAGGCGACTTGGGGAGTCCAGTTTCATCCGGAAGTCTTTCATACTGAAATCGGAACGACATTATTAGATAATTTTCTGCAAATCTGCAATGCTAAAAAAGACTGGACGCCGGCTTCTTTTATTCACGATACGATTGAAAAGTTAAAAAAGCAATTGGGCGATGATAAGGTCATTTTGGCGCTTTCCGGCGGAGTCGATTCTTCGGTTTGCGCGGTTCTCTTAAACCGTGCTATTGGAAAAAATTTAACTTGCATCTTTGTTGATCACGGTCTTTTACGAAAAAATGAATTTGAAAGCGTACTCGAAAATTATGAACAATTCGGATTGAATGTCATGGGAATCGATGCCAAAAACGATTTTTACAAATTGTTGGAAGGCGTGGAAGATCCTGAAAAAAAGCGGAAAATTATAGGCAAAGCGTTTATCGATATTTTTAACCGTGAAGCTCTAAAACTGCAAAACATCCAATGGTTGGGACAGGGAACTATTTACCCCGATGTGATAGAATCGCTTTCGATTACAGGAACGACGATCAAATCGCATCACAACGTTGGCGGACTTCCGGAAGAAATGCACTTGAAGTTAGTCGAGCCGTTGCGTTTGTTATTTAAGGATGAAGTTCGAAAAGTCGGAAACGAATTGGGTATGCCTGAACACTTTATCAAACGGCATCCGTTTCCGGGACCGGGATTGGGAGTTCGAATATTAGGAGCAATTACACCGGAAAAAGTCAGCATACTTCAGGAAGCCGACGCTATATTTATTTCAGAACTTAGAGAATGGGGACTATATGATAAAGTCTGGCAAGCTTTTGTCGTCTTGCTGCCGGTACGCTCAGTGGGCGTGATGGGCGACGAGCGGACGTATGAAAATGCCGTTGCTTTGCGCGCTGTTAACTCAACCGACGCCATGACTGCCGATTGGGCGCATCTTCCCTACGATTTCCTTGCAAAAGTTTCTAATGAAATCATTAACAAAGTACGTGGCGTGAACCGTGTGGTCTATGACATCAGTTCCAAACCGCCCTCAACAATTGAATGGGAATAGCTTATGTATAACATTAATATAAAAAATCGGAAGCGAGGGCAAATACTCCTTTTTATGATTGCACTTTGCCTGGTTTTTTCTGCATGTAAAAAAGAAAACACTTTCTATAAGACTTCTGGAGAGGTTTTCAAAACACGTTTTCACATTCAATATAAATACAACCGAATATTGGATAAAGAAATTCAAGAGTGTTTCGATAAATTCAACTTGTCGCTAAATCCCTTTAATCGGGAATCAACTATCTATAAGGTAAACAACAATGTGCCTGTCGAAGTGGACGACTGGTTTATCACCGTTTATAATAAAGCAATGGAAGTTGCTGAAATATCGGGAGGAACGTATGATATTACCTGCGCTCCGTTTGTTAATCTGTGGGGATTTGGTTTTCAGAAGATTGATCAAGGGACGGATATACAGCTTACAATCGACAGTCTCAAATCGTTTGTCGGTTACAAAAAAGTTCATTTGGAAGGACGGAAGGTGGTGAAAGACGACCCGCGTCTCGAACTTGACGCCGCATCTATCGCAAAAGGTTATGCTTGCGATGTAATTGCCGGACTTCTCGAATCTTATGGTGTAACGGATTATTTAGTCGAAATTGGCGGTGAGATTCATGCGAAAGGAAAAAATTCATCCGACCGTTGCTGGCGGGCCGAAATTACCAAACCGGTTGATGACACAAGCGGTCAGCTAAATCAACGAATGGAAGTGGTCGAATTATGTGATAAATCTTTAGCAACATCCGGAAATTATCGCAATTATTATGTGAAAGACGGGAAAAAATATGCACATACCATCAATCCATTAACAGGTTATCCGGCTGAATCCAATATCCTTAGCGCTTCTGTTGTCTGCTCGGATTGTATGACAGCGGATGCTTTTGCCACAGTCTTTATGACTAAAAACTTGGATGAAGCTACCGCTATCGGCGACAGTATTCCGGATTTGGAATATCTGCTTATCTATTCGGATGACGACGGAAATTTTCTGGAAAAAATGTCTATCAATTTTGATAAATACTTGATTAAATAATTATCACTACCTCAATATCTATTTGTCCAATTTCTAATTTCTAATAAACGTGTCCTACAACGAAACACTCGAATATCTTTACCGGTTAGCTCCGATGTTCCAACAGGTTGGAAGCAGCGCCTATAAAGAGGGCATGGAAAATTCGTTCCTGATTGACAAACGCTTAAATCATCCGCACAAGCAATATAAGACGATTCATGTGGGCGGAACCAACGGCAAAGGTTCTACGTCCCATCTTTTAGCTTCAATTTTACAAGAAGCAGGTTACAAAACCGGACTTTACACATCACCTCATCTATTGGATTTCAGGGAAAGAATCAGAGTCAACGGACAAATGATTGACAAAGAATTTGTGGTCAATTTTTTTGACCGCAATAAAATATTTTTTGAATCTATCCAGCCTTCTTTTTTTGAATTGACTACCGGAATGGCTTTCACCTATTTCGCCGAACAACAAGTCGATGTAGCGGTAATAGAAGTCGGTCTTGGCGGACGGTTGGACTGCACAAATGTCATCACTCCGGTTTTAAGTATAATCACCAATATCAGCTTCGACCATACTAATTTGTTGGGGAATACCTTAACGGCAATCGCCGGTGAAAAAGCAGGAATCATCAAGCCCGGCGTCCCTGTCGTAATCGGCGAAGCTGAAGGTGAAGTGGAAACGTTCTTTAAAAACCTCAAAGTCCCCAATGTTCTTATGATCTTCGCCCAAGAACAAAAGTTGATCCTTTCAGCCAAACTTTTGCCTTCCGGCCATTGGCAATTTGAAACTCCGGATTATCCCGAATTAATCGATGAACTGGGTGGTTGGGCGCAGAAAAAAAACGCAGTAACCGTTTTATCTGCCGTTAATCTGTTAAAGAACACTGTTTTTCCCATTCCGTCCGAAGCTGTTTACCGGGGTTTTCGTAATGCAATGGAAAATACAGGATTGATGGGGCGATGGCAAATAGTTGGTCAACATCCTAAAATAGTAATGGATACCGGACATAACAAAGCCGGAATCGAATATATTGTCCGGCAGCTGAAATCGGAAAAGTACGATCGCTTACATATTGTTTTCGGAATGGTGAAAGACAAAGACATAACTTCAGTCCTCAAACTTTTACCGCAGGAAGCGTTGTATTATTTTACTCAGGCAGCTATTCCGAGAGCGCTGGATGTTCATCGATTGGCAGAGCAAGCAGCGGAATTTAATCTGAAAGGCAAAGTATATTCTACGGTAAACGAAGCTTTTTCGGCTGCGAAGCAACAAGCTACGAAAAAAGATTTTATCTTTGTCGGCGGAAGCACTTTCGTGGTGGCGGATGCATTAAAATAATATTATTTATGAGCATAAAAGATTCAAAAACAAAAAGGTGGGCAGTGTTGGCATTGGTTTCTGTAACCATGCTTTGTGGATATTATTTAACGGACGCTATGGCGCCGTTAGAAACTCGATTGGAAATTGCTTTGAATTGGAGCGCATCCGATTACGGCTGGTACACAGGAGCTTATGGATGGTTCAACGTCTTTTTGCTTATGCTCGTATTCAGCGGCATGATATTAGACAAAATGGGAGTTCGGTTCACCGGCTTTCTATCAATCGTTATTATGTTGATCGGCGCCAGTATAAAGTACTACGCTATTTCCGGTCACATAGCCGGAGAAATTGTAAACATCAAACTGCTTTTCTGGACTGTTTCTGCTAAAAAATCAGCATGGTTAGCCGGATTGGGATTTGCTATTTTCGGCGTAGGAATTGAGATGTTTGGAATAACGGCAAATAAGGCGGTTATTCGCTGGTTCAGAGGAAAAGAATTGGCTTTGGCCATCGGTCTGAATACTTCGGTAGGACGAATCGGAACGGCATTAGCAATGTTTACTCCGGTTCCTTTAGTAAACCTAACTAAAAACTTAGCATCACCCGTGATTCTATCCATTCTTTTATTATGTATAGGATTACTTACCTTTATCTTCTTTTCGGTATTCGACCGGAAATTAGACAAAGAAGAAAAAGCCGAAAACCAAGTTCCGGAAGAAGAATTTAAATTCAAAGACATTAAGTCGATTGCAAAAATCAAAGCGTTTTGGTTGATTACTGTTTTATGCGTATTGTTTTATTCGGCGGTATTTCCCTTTATAAAGTATGCTACTCAACTGATAGTACAGAAATTTGGCGTTTCCGACGATTTTGCAGGCTTCATCCCTGCACTTCTACCTTTCGGCGCTTTAGTATTAACACCTGTTTTCGGAAACATATATGACAGAAAAGGGAAAGGAGCGACAATAATGATTATCGGGTCGGTCATTTTACTTGCGGTGCATCTGCTTTTTTCTGTTCCTTCACTCAATAGTCTGTACGTCGCCATTGGACTGGTAATCATCTTGGGAATAGGATTTTCATTAGTCCCGTCGGCAATGTGGCCCTCGGTAGCGAAAATTATTCCCGAACAACGAGTAGGAACGGCTTATGCAATGATTTTCTGGGTACAGAATTGGGGACTACTATTTGTTCCAATGATAATTGGTTTTGTATTAGATAAATATTGTATTACCGGAACAGCCGATAAAATAATTGATGGAATGGAACAGAAGATCACTTTATATAATTACACGCTTCCAATGCTGATTTTTGCCTGTTTCGGCGCTTTAGCGATATTCTTCGCCTTATGGCTGAAACACGAAGATGCTAAAAAGGGTTATGGCTTGGAAGATCCAAATATTGTGGGAAAATAGAAAAAGTTTCACACAATTTATTATTCATAATTTTTTCTTACCTTTGTTGCAATGAAAAAAACAAATAAATTTATTATATGAGTATCCTTAAAAATATAGAACAGCAGTCAGAAGAAAAAATGCTTCATTCTCTGCACTATTTGGAAGAAGTCTTGTCCCGTATTCGCGCAGGAAAAGCGAATATTCATATCCTTGACGGCATAAAAGTGGATTATTACGGTAGTCCTACTCCCCTCTCTAATGTCGCTTCTATTTCTACTCCCGACGCTAAAACCATCACGGTTTTGCCATGGGAGAAAAACATGATGAAACCGATTGAAAAAGCGATTCTCAATTCCGACGTTGGAATTACGCCTGAAAATAATGGTGAAATCATTCGTTTGGGAATTCCGCCTTTAACCGAAGAGCGGCGTAAACAGTTGGTAAAACAATCCAAAACAGAAGCGGAAAATGCAAAAGTAGGTGTGAGGAACACTCGCCGAGATGCCAATGAAACGCTCAAAAAAGCTAAAAAAGACGGCACTCCGGAAGATGATTGCGATGAAACGGAAGTCGCTATCCAAAAGATGCACGACAAATACATCAAAAAAATTGACGAAGTGCTGAGCGCTAAAGAAAAAGAAATAATGACGGTATAAATTAAAAATTGAAAGGTCTCGTAATAAAAAATACAGGAAGTTTGTATCTGGTAAAAACAGAGGACGGACAATTCATTGAAACAAAACTTAAAGGGAATTTCAGGCTTAAAGAAATTAAAAGCACCAATCCTGTTGCCGTAGGAGATTTTGTTTTTATAGAAGAGAATGCGGAAGGAACCGCTTATATTTACGAAATCGAAGACCGAAAAAATTATATTGTCCGCCGTTCTTCCAATCTCTCGAAACAATTGCACGTTATAGCAGCCAACATTGATCAGGCTTTTCTAATCGCAACCGTGAATTATCCGGTAACGACAACTACTTTTATTGACCGTTTTTTAGCAACGTCGGAAGCTTATCGCATTCCGGCATTTCTTTTTTTCAATAAAATGGATCGCTATACCGATGAGGATAAAGAATACACCGAAGCGTTGATTCATTTATACGAGTCCATCGGATATGCCTGTTATAAAATCTCTGCGCTGCAAGAAAAAGATTTGTCGTTTATGCTCGGTTTAATGGAAAATAAAACTACCCTTTTTTCAGGACATTCCGGCGTAGGAAAATCAACTTTGATTAACCGGTTCATACAAGGCGGGCAACTGCGAACCCGAGAAATTTCGGAATATCATAACAAAGGAATGCACACTACTACTTTTTCAGAAATGATTGAGTTGCCGGAAGGAGGCTATATCATCGATACTCCTGGCATTAAAGGGTTTGGAGCATTTGATATGGAGAGCGCCGAAATATCGCATTATTTTCCTGAAATATTTAAATTTTCGGCGTCTTGCAAATTCAATAATTGCTCGCACCGGCATGAACCCGGATGTGTAGTGCTGAAAGCGGTAGAAGAACATTATATCAGCGAGTCGCGTTATCGAAGCTATTTAAGTATGTTGGATGATGAAAATGGGAAAAAATACAGGGAACCGTTTTAAAAATTAGAAATTAAGAATCAGAAATTGGATGTCATTGCGAGGAGGATAACCTGCCCAAAGGAGCAAAGCGACATTTAGAACGAAGCAAGTCATAAAAAAATAAAATATGTTGGATAAAAAGACGAACTTAAAAATTAGTAAAGCATTCATTTTCCAGGAAATACAGGATTGGAGCGTTATTGTTTTCGGACTGTTTTTGTATGCATTCGGATGGACAGGATTTCTGTTACCAAATGGAATTACGACCGGTGGTGTGACCGGTATTGCAGCAATTGTATTTTTCGCATCGAAAATTCCGGTTGGGATTACTTATTTCTGTATTAATGGCATTTTACTCTTACTTTCCATTAAAATTCTCGGATTTAAATTCAGCGTTAAAACAGTAATTAACGTCATTCTCCTAACTTTCCTTTTAACTGTATTTCAATCAATTATTAAAGAACCTTTAGTAAAAGGCGAACCTTTTATGAGTTGTGTGCTTGGAGGCGTACTGTGCGGCTTGGGGCTTGGACTTGTCTTTAATTTCAAGGGGAGTACGGGCGGCACCGACATTATTGCGATGATTATTCATAAATATCATAACATTTCCATCGGCAAAGGGCTTTTGATTTGCGACTTACTGATTATTTCCTCGTCGTATTTCGTTTTCCACAGCATTGAAAAAATTGTTTATGGAATTATTGTGCTCGGTGCCGTTTCTTATACGGTGGATATGGTATTAAATGGGGCAAGGCAATCGGTTCAGTTTTTCATCTTTTCCGATAAGTATGAAGAAATAGCTGATGCAATCATTGAAATTGCTCATCGCGGATGTACTATATTGGACGGAACCGGCTGGTACACGAAGAAATCATCAAAAGTACTTGTTGTAATGGCTAAAAAGACCGAATCGGTAGCAATTTTCCGTATTGTGAAGAATATTGATCCTACTGCTTTTATTTCTCAGACTTCCGTTACCGGCGTCTATGGCAAAGGATTTGAACAGCTAAATTATTGATTTTAAATGTAATGGAGTAGAATTATCATCCAGATTCAACAAAATCACACTCCCATTTTCTTGTAATTACCTTATTATGAGTGAGCCACTGACCAGATTCGAACTGGTGACCTACGCGTTACGAATGCGTTGCTCTACCGACTGAGCTACAGTGGCTTGTGTTATTGAAGTAAATTTTCTAAGAAATTATCCAAATCCTTTTCGATAGCTTTCCAAATCGTAGCATCTGTTATTTTTATCGTATCATCATCTAAAAAAAATAATTCTTCGATAACAACAAAATCTTTATCAACCAAACTAACTGTAAAGGGTTTTATAATATAATCCCGCTCAAAAAACTGCTCTTTTCCCTCTTGTTGCAAGACTTGCCGCAACGTGTGAACAAGATTGAACGGCTGGTCGTCCGGAAGTTCAACCCTATTTAGAACATGATCCATATCGTCATAAATAACTAACGAATTATCTTCGCTATCATGATATAAATACAAATCATTCAATGGATTACTTTCTTCTTTTGATTCGTAATTCGCTAAACTTTCTTTGACAGCAATTTCCAATATGGAAGACAATACCTTGTTCATTGTATTATTTTAGAGCGCAAAGGTAGGAAAATTTTTTAATTATTTCACTATTTCCAACAGCATTCGTATTCCGTTGTTGCAAGCTCTTAAAATATTGCTTTCACGATTCAGTGAAAAATGATAGTCTTGCGACTTTATCGCACCTTTATACGATACTGCAATCCAAACCGTTCCTACCGGTTTTTCAAGGGTTCCTCCGTCGGGTCCTGCAATTCCGGAAATAGCAATAACGCAATCCGAATTAAAAACCCGGTACGCGCCGGCAGCCATTGCTTCAACAACCGGTTGGCTGACTGCTCCGTAGTTTTCTAAAAGCAAAGGATCAACACCTAATACATGTTCTTTTATTTCATTGGAATAACAGACGACTCCTCCTTTGAAATAGCTTGAGCAACCTGGAATAGCAGTAAATAAACTTGCTAATTTTCCTCCGGTACAACTCTCGGCAAGAGCCAGCGTCAATTTATTTTCTTTTAATAGCTTGTCCAATATATTTTCCAAATCGTCGTCGATTTCGGAAATGATGTCGTTTCCCAAGCAAGCGAGTAATTTTCTCCGTTGCTCTTCCATTTGACGGGAAAGTTCTTTCGAGTTACTTCCCTTGCCTGTCAACCGTAAACGAACCAATCCCGAAGTAGGTAGATAAGCTAATTTGATAACGGGAGGCAATTTATTTTCAAACGATTCCAAATGAATAGCCAGCATTGATTCTCCATAGTTTTTCACCCAAAAAGTAAGGTAAAGAATAACATCGGCAGAATGAAAAAAAGATTTCAATCGGGGAAGAATTTCTTCGCGCATCACACCCTTCATCTCGTAAGGAACACCGGGCATCGAGACCAATACTTTTTCATGGGTTTCGAACCAAGTGACGGGTGCGGTTCCCCAGCGGTTCTGAATAACCGTACAGTCTTTGGGAACGTATGCCTGGTTTCGCGTTAATTCGTTAAGCGGTCTTCCTAATCCCCGAACAATCGTTTCAACAGTTTCGAGCGTTTTCTCATCGAAAACCAATGAAGTATCGAAAAATTTGCAAAGCGTCTTCTTTGTAATATCGTCTTTGGTAGGACCTATTCCTCCGGTAACCAGAACAACTTGCGCCCGGTTCAATGCTCTATCGAAAACGTCCAAAATATCCTCCTCATCATCACCGACAGTGGTCTTATACCGCACGTCGAGACCTATTAAATTCAATTCGTGAGCCATCCACGGAGAATTGGTATCAATCACTTGGCCTATCAGCAATTCGTCGCCAATAGTAATTATTTCAGCCGTAATCATTTCCTTCTTTTTACAGGTTTCTTTTTTGTAGAATTTGTCGGAGTAATTATATCTTTTGCTGAATTTTCATTGAAAAATACTTCGGGGCCAGCCTTTTTCTTTTCTTGTAATCCTCTGTAAACAAACCAAATTCCGGCAACTACGAACGGGATACTTAACAGCTGTCCCATATCCAAGCCAATGGTTTGTATCATATTATTTTCAAAACCTTCCTGAACATTTTTGAAGTATTCGATGATAAAGCGGGAAAGAAATATTCCGATTAGAAATACGCCGAAAATTAGTCCTTCATACTTATAATCCTTTCTTTTCCAATACAGATGCAAGCAGATAAAACCGGTCAGGATATAGCAGGCTGCTTCGTAAAGTTGAGTGGGATGAGAGGTAACCGTATAAATAGGCGCATAGCCGTTCAACCAGGAAGGTATATTTTCAATAAACTTGAATCCCCACGGGAGATTGGTTGCGTGACCGTAAATTTCGTGATTCATCAGGTTACCTAACCGAATCAGCGCTCCGACAAATCCTACCGGAACCACCAATCGGTCTAAAGTCCATAACATACTCTTGTGGGTCACTGTTTTAGAATAAATCCAAATAGCGAGAATAATACCTAATGTACCTCCATGGCTCGCTAATCCGCCTTCCCGTATATTTAAAATTTCCAAAGGATGTGAAAAATAATATCCCGGACTGTAAAATAAAACATGCCCTAACCGTGCACCGACAACAGTTGCGATGATGACAAAAAAGAATAGTTTATCATACCAATCTTCCGGCAATTGTTCATGCTTCCAAATTTTTTGAACAATCCATAAACCGATTATAAATCCCAAAACAAACGCAATTCCGTACCAACGAATTTCTCCCACAAAAGGAAGCGTGAATGCTACCGGATTGGCGTTCCAAGTAATAAAAGCTATCAACATGATTATTCTATTTTCTTCTAATTTTTTCTTAAATTAGGACAAAAGTAGTATTATTTTTCATTTCTACAAAAATTTCGAAACAATCTTATTATTACTTCGGCTTGCTATTCCTTTCCCAGAAAACTCCGTCCGAATACCCTTGAATGGTCGTGTCGGTTTCAGCGCTTTCCAATCGTTTTTCCGCCCAGCAGGTATATTCGGGATTCACTTCGACGCCACAGTAATTGCGTCCTAATTTTTTGGCAACTACCGAAGTCGTGCCGGAACCGAGGAACGGATCGAACACAAAACCGCCCGGAGGACAGGAAGCCAAAATCAGCTTGGCTATTAATTTTTCGGATTTCTGCGTGGGATGATCGGTGTTTTCAGGCATAGACCAATAGGGTACTGTGACATCGTCCCAGAAATTCG
>Ga0123354_10017097_pt1 | contig 11360 bp, 5 predicted proteins | sample TergutLab28metaG_2_FD_97872 | JGI IMG/M metagenome (GOLD analysis project Ga0123354, IMG submission 97872) | Labiotermes labralis P4 segment gut microbial communities from Petit-Saut dam, French Guiana - Lab288 P4 | ecosystem: Host-associated > Arthropoda: Insects > Digestive system > Gut ... | reverse complement strand
ATCCACCCATCTACGCCTAGGTCTCCCCAGTGGTATCTTTCCCTCCGGTTTCCCCACCAAGACCCTATACACCCCCCTCTCCTCACCCATACGCGCCACATGCCCAGCCCATCTCATTCTTCTCACTCTACAGCATTAATATTTTTAGGATCCAAAAAAAAAATAATCAGAATTATTATGAATTCAAGAAATTGAGACTGTTGTAGAGAACTGTTTAAAAATCTTCAAAGTTTACCCTTATATTCACAGTATGTATTTGTCCCATGATTATCTGTAGTAAAACACAAAGATCAATATAAATCAAATCAAGACACTTGTAGAATACGAGACGTTGCACAAATATTCACCCTCCGATATAAAATGTAGCAACATTTCAAAAGGGGGCCTACTTTTTTTTGGGGGGGGGGAATTAAGGTTTTCATTCATCTTCCATCTAGTATAAAAGGCCTATCTCATGAGATTAATTTATTTAGACCTGCCTTAAAAAAGTAAATTCTTTCTAATTCATTTTATTCCATAGACGAATAGTTTACTTGCTACAGCAATTAAAGAACTTCATCTCATGGAAAGTAATTTTTTATCATTTATTTTGTTTTACTGTAACTGGTTTTATATTAATAAATAATATTACACTTCAAATATTTATATATAAAATGAGCAAGTATTATCACTGATTATTTATTATTGATTATTTATGTATATTTATGTGACTTATTTGTACTGTCAGTTGGCTATTTCTATGTCCATGTGGTTCTGTAACCTTGTAAGGAACTGTGGTATGTGCATGAATAAATGAATGAATGAACGAATGAATGTTCCAGGTCAAAATGTTCCTGTAACTGTTCACAATCACAAAATTTGAACAGTTTGTTACTCAGAGTGCCATTGCAGCCATTTGGATTTTCACAGCAAACTGCAGTATTGTTATTTATTGTCCATCTTACATAACAATATGATGTAAAGTTAAGTTATGTACAATTAATAAAGCTACATGTTTCAACCCCATGGGGGTCATCTTCAGGCTTGTATGATTCATATTTTATAAGCCTGAAGATGACCCCCAAGGGGTTGAAACATGTAGCTTTATTAATTGTACATAACTTAACTTTACATTGTATTGTTGTGTAAGACGGACAATAAGTAACGTTGTTATATTAGCACAACGGGATGGAACACCAACAGTTTAGAAAGTGCAATATGTGGCATTACCATGTGATCTCAAATTTTGTGAACCGCAGCAGTCAGAATTTCTACAATTTGTGACGGCCCGTTTCGTTACCGCTGTTTTGACAGTTCGCTGTGATACCATGTGGCTACCAAGTTGGCTCCCCCAAATCGTGCCACTGTGCATGTAACACTCGGCGCTCAGTGTAGTTCTCTCTTCTCGATAAGTGAGGTTGTTTACATTTTTGTTTCATGGAATGAGACACTCCTTTGGTCATTTATTTCATTTCATGCTTCCAGAAAATGTCTGTGTCTTATCAAAAAAAAAAAACTTCCATGCATTTTATGCTTTTTGAGGTTCCGGTAGTTTCTATTTTTGATCTAGCCGAAGTTCTTGGAATCGGATAGGCATTTTACGTTGAAAATTTATTCATGAACTCTTAGACTGTACTGTACAGAGCTTCCTTACTTGTACGAAATTTTGCGGCTTTCACATTATTTTTGGCATGACTCGATTTTATCGTAGTTTTATGGATATATGTAATTATAAACTTGAATCGGTATGTATCATCATTTCTAAGTCACCTCTAGTGTTATTATAGTTCATCTACTGTACAGTTTACATGCTTTAAACCAAAATTAATACAGTGCCATGTGATCTTTATGTGACCCCATCCCCTTGTGTTAAATATATAGAAAACAATAAATATGTCTGTCGAACAGAGTATGTACTTATTATGGCACCAACAGCACTACATGTTTCGGTCTTTTTGGCAAGCCATCATCGTGCCATACAAGAATTACAGAAAGGTGTAATACACAACTGTGTAATCAAATTTTAAAAAATTTCAGATCTCAGACTTGTTACAAATGGTATTCATAACCATTGTCAGTAACACAAGTTAATAAAAACCTTGTGGTCAAATATCTGTAGAACTATGATAGCTTATCACTGTAGCTGTATGGTTGCTCTCCCCCAATCTCAGACTTGTTACAGATGTTTATCTTAGTATTTAACCAACTTGATGCACAAAATTTTTGTCCTACAATAAGTTTATTTCGTAGTCTCTACATGTTTCGAGCACATGTGCTCATCATCAGGAGGTCAAAATTGCATTACACAACCTCTGGTATCATCACACCTATAGGTGGCCATATCATTTACAGGTTGAGAGAAGACTTCTCTCAATCTGCGCTATGAAATAAACTTACTGTAAAACAAAAATTTTGTGCATCAAGTTGGTTAATTACTGAGATAAATATACTGAAATGCACCGTCAGCAAAACGTCAAAATTTGTTAAAAGTAGTATTCATAACCATCGTCAGTAACACAAGATCATAAAAACCTTGTGGTCAGATATCTGTAGAACTACGATGGCTTATCGCTGTAGCTGTATGGTTGCTCTCCCCCAAAGTTCTTTTAAGACACTTGTGGTGCAGGTACCATATTTATCTGAACATAAGATGACTGCCCTCCACCCCCCTGTTCAATCTTCAGTGCATGAAAGTGCCTGTACAGAACATTCAACTCTCTAGGGGCTCTGACATTGGTGTATGACTCACTGACATAATCTTTTATTGGACTTTTTTCATTGTCTAATTTTGATGAAGCATGACGTTTGAGAAGCCAGCTGTGCCTGTGTCTTCAAGCAAGCAAAGCACCAACTCTGAAGGGCCCCTTACACAAGACTGCTCAGTCAATGGGTGACAGAGAATAGCTCTATCTACAGGGTCCACCAGAGTAGGTACAGTCCTTGCCCAAAGACAGAAGCAGAACCGGCTTGGGAAATGTCATTTTTTCGTATGATGGTATGTGAAAAGATTCTTGTCTTAATATTTGGGTGAATAATATAGTTCAGCATTTCATTGCCACTTCATCACGGCCATCCTGTTTTTGAAGAAAACATTGGAACATATGATTTTTAAAAACATGTGACTAAGATATTTTTTGTTGAAGTCTTCCAGCTGCCCACTAATGATCTACAGAAATGTAGTTGTTCAAAACATAAAAATAGAAGTGTGATGCATCGCTGGATGAATTGATGTGGGAGTTGTGAATCGCAAGATGTGTACATTTGTCAAATCTTGTTCGTTAGTCTTAATGGATGTTTCACATAAAACTGACTTTTATGCAGTTTGTGCAGCTGTGCAAAGGAGTGTTTGTTGTGTTACTTGAAGCTGGTGGTACACTTATAAAACATGTGTTCTGGGCAATATGCAAGTAGTGATTTACTTGTGAAACTGTCTTCTGCCTGCCATACGCACTGTGTGTTTGTAAGAACTGTGAGGTCCAACAACTTGGTAACTGGAAACAGTTTCAGTTGTTCGGGCCAATTTGCCTGCATTTCTGTACACTTGAAGATGTGTGTCTGCCAGCTGTTATTTGCTTCATTTTGTATGTTACAGTATGTTTAGTTCTGATAATTTAATAAAATGATTATAGTATATTAAAAGTATAACTTTTACACACATTACCTGCAGTTTGATACAGACTTTATCTCATAGCACCTGTAGACTTCATAAGCTGGAGTATCATTGTCGGTATAATGACAAGGATACAAGCTTGATGACCATGGAGCTATAGTTCAATTTCTGCCAGGAGCAGGAGAGATATTTCTTTTCTCCACAGTGTCCAGACTGGTTCTGGGGCTCTTTCTGTAGGGGTAAAACCACTGGTGTGTGTGTGTGTGTGTGTGTGTGTGTAGCTGTCCCCTCATCTCCTGCTGGTGCTGAGGTCAGAAATAAGAGGAACTATACATCTTCTTCCCTCCATATGCTTTCATGGCATATACAGGAACAACATTACCTTTGCTATTACCGTAACTGTAGGCTGTGAGGAGTTAGCTGTCAGAGTAGAGTTTGTGTTTTGAGACCAATGATTGAACCTTGCTTCTATATCTGAATGCAGTCAAGCTTTCATGAGGTACTGCTTGTTAAGCAGGAGATGGTGGATTGTTCCCCATTGTGGGCTGTACAGTTGTCATCCACAAAGGTATAAACGTTCCATCGTCCTGTCATATTTTGTGTGCACGAAATGGTTGATTAGGATAGAGAAATGAAAAGGGAGCAAATTTAGTGAAGCTCAGGACCCTGGAATGTGCTGTGTTATTGACCATTCAACACATCACAGCCCAGAAAACCTGAATCTTCTTAGGTTCCACTATGAGAACCTGAGATCTCACAAGAAAAGGGGTTGCTTTGTGAGAATACTTAGGGGAAATTTCAATCATCTGGAAGTGTCAGTGTATGATACTCTATGAACTGAACACTGAATGATTTTTAAAAAAACGTTCAACTAAGATTGGAAATGCTTCGTATGATGAATTCTAGAATTTCATTCCAATATATGTATATAAAATTCATGAACTTAACTGTACTGTGTATTACCAAAACTCTAAAAGAGAGAACTATAAGGGATATAAAATTTGATGACAGTAGAGGACTACTACTATTACTTTGATTTCATAGATACATATAGTGCCCTAGAAGTTCCTTTACTGAGAATATACTCAAGTACCAGGGAGACACTGCTTTCTTTACTGCCAACCATGACCAGCGAATGACAGTGAGGACTTACAGAACTTGTTAGTGTGAATGTTAGTTTATCATTTTCAACCTTCTTGATAAAATTTGTGTAGTGCACATCACTGAAATCTTAACTTAGACAACTGTTCACATGAATCAGCATGCTTGTCACTAACATGTCTTCTTACAAGGCTTCAACATTTGAACAATTCATAGATTTACCAAGGTTCCATGTCTTTAATATAAGTCCTCAGGTCATATACAGTCACAATTTCTATGCCGAAATAGAAGGTCTGTGGCAGTGAAGAACGATTATAGTTTCTTTACAAAAGGTTTGTGTTCTTAAATTTTTTAATGACTTGGTAAATTATGACATAATTATGTAATCATCCTTTCACAGCTTATGCTTACAGCTGCTATAAATTGAATGTTTGTACATGTGTTAGCATGATGAACCCTTCGTCTCATGTGGTATACATTGATTGATTTTTTTTTCGTTGTTACACCGTGCATGTTGTCGAGTCACTCAATTATTATACCAAGTACTGCACATATATAAAATTTACAAAATATACACATTAAAAACGCTACGACATGTTTTAATGTGTAAATTTTATAAATTTTATATATGTGTAGTAGTTGGTATAATAATTGAGTGATTGATTGATTAGCATTTGGGTTTGAGCCCCTATGGTTCCCATGCACCTAGGCCTTGATTAATGGGCCTTTTGTGCCCCATAATCTGATACCAGTTCATGGGAACCCTGTTCCTTTGCAAAAGTTCCAGAAGGTCCCCATACTTAAACTGTTGATGTCCTCTGGATCCAAAAAAAGGAACCCAGATATGCATGTCTGGGTGAAGCCAAAGCTTCACACTCACACAGAATGTGGGCCAAAGTTTCTTCCGCTGCTCCACACCTACATAACGTACTATTAGTTAGCCCCATTAAGTGAAGATGTCTTCTTAGGGTATTATATCCAGTAAGCAGGTCAATAACGACCCTGGGTTGTATCCTATCAAAGGACAAAAGTCTGGTCTTTGCAGCCGGACTAGGGCCCGAAAGGAGTATACATGATGTGTAGCGACTCGCCATAGCAGTAACTTCACAGAGTTCAAGCATGCAGGATGCAGTTTCACTAATGCACTTCCATTTATCTTTATTGATGAAGAATACATTCAGCTCTTACAATTACACTTCTAATATTTTGAATTGCACACAAGTTCTTTTAATACTGAATAGAATAATAACAATTGAATGCACACGTTAAACTCAAATGTCCATCCAACTCACTTTTAATGTTTCACTTGCCCCTTGTTACGTCCATCTTCATGCTTATTCTACCAAGAACTGACTCTTTTGCCTTTCATATGTAAAAACAAAAGAAGCCATGTTCTAGTGAAACTTTCCATGAGTAGTCCTCCTTCCATGTGTATTTTCATTGGCCGTACCTATAGGTGCGTTAAATACATGTGGTGGGGAGTAGTGTCCACCTACACACACTTTCAACAATGTAGCCTCTGAATAGGCCTCAATTTATGATTCAGATTTTGAACCCATTGACTATCTGTTCCAGTTGTTATTATATAGTTGTTGGCCACTGTGTTCATTGTTGGCAACTTGCAAATGAAATTCGAAAACAAGTGAAAGTAGTCACAGTGAAATACTCTCACTATCTCAGTAACGTGACTTTTAAGACATCTGGTGTGTCTTTGGAACCTGATATATGATCAGACAGATCAGCCAGTAAAGTGACTGTCTACAGGTTGGATAACTGGGCCTGCATTTCTGGTAGTGTCAGTGAATTTTCTTTGTCATCATTTTCAACTCAGATCAGGGGCTCCTCTTGATTTCTGTGCCCTGAGTGTGGGTGCTGTTTCAGATGGCAAAGTGGCCGAAGAATGTAGATGCGCTGTGTAGTTATGTCATTTGAGATTATGAGTTTACCGGCACTTACTTCCGTGTCATCATGGTTTGGCAGATAAGCACTGGACAACTTTATGGTTATCAGGGATGTTCCTGAGGTGGGAAGTTACTGGTACTGATATTATGAGGATTTTCACGAAAGGAAAATGATAAGAAACAGGATTCTTCCAGAGCAGCATTTCCTACCATCTGGTCTGCAGCTCACACATAGTATTCGTGTCGCATGGCTAGTCTATTGACGTTTTTCTGTTGTGAATGCATTTCTAGTGCATATCTTTCATTTTTCACATAGAATTATATCTTATTATTATTTCTGAAGCTGCCCCATATTTCCCAAATTATTCATGCATAAATTTTTTAAATAAGTGTAAAGTAAATCTTCAAAACAAAAAAGGAACAACCAGGTAATGCACAAACAGATAAAACTGTGGGCCATACCATGACAGAGGCAGTCAGTCGGTTGGGGTGTACCTCCAGAAGCCCGTGTTCTCTCCTAGGCCAGTCCGTTTGGGATTTGTGGTGGACAGAGTTGTACTGGATTAGTTGTTATGCAAGTACTTTGGTTTTCCCTTGTCACTGTCATTCTTTTATTTCTGCATACTTGTTCATTTATCTGTTAGTGACATTATGTGATGTTAGCGATTGATGGCATCATCAAATAACATGCTTAAAAGAGATAAAGACAAACAGACAAATATAATAACCAAGTAACTACTCTTGTTAAAAGTATAAGGTGAGCAGGTAAGTGCAGTTGCTAAGATAGTCTGCAGGGCCAGAAAGGGTTACTGTGGAGATATGCTGAATGTACAAGGTTGGTCAATGCTGCTCTCAGAGGATGGTAAAGGTAAATGGTAAAGCAGTCCCGTTACAGGCGCTGTAGTGGCCCAGAGGGTTCCAGGAAGTTAAGGTTCCCAGATTTTGTGACAGCGGCACAGGATGGTGGTAAGGTTGTCAGCCTTACGCACCGGCCGCCCTTACCCCCAAGAAATGCTCCTGGTACTCATTTCTGTTAGAGGCTGAGTCGACCCCAGGGCCATAGTGTGATCGGAAGGATTTTATGTCAATGAAAAATTCCAAGAACACCAGCTGGGATTGAACCAGTGACCTTCCGATTTTTAGCACAGCACCTTAACCACTGTGCTACTGCGGTCCCTTCTCAGAGGATGGACTGTATCAAATTCTTGGTTATCAGAATCTGACAACCTGGAATGTATAGGTAAAATACCTTTAAGCATGTTAAACGAAACAGAGGTGAAATCAGGTGGCGTGTGCCTGTAGTAGAACAAGCCATCCACCTTATTATGCGGTTACAATGCCATGGCAAATTTCACATTTGTGCGTTCAGTTTCCTTGAGTAGGTTTAACAGCGTCATTTGTATGCAGATGTTGCGGGTGTAGTGTCTTAATGTACCGTTCCACCGTACCTCTCAGTTTCTTTTCCACTGGTGGTCTAGCGTGGTTGCTGTTTGGTGCATCCCATTCTCCTGTTGTTTTGTTTCATGCGTATAATGACCATTAACCTTAAAACGGCCTTCGTTCACATATGTGAAGACACACAAAAAACACCTAATAAATCCCTTTTATATATTCAGACAACAAGGACATTTACTACATTTTTAAGACATGCTGCATAATCTATGTTTTATTTTCCACAAAATGCCATTTATTTCATTATATATCATTTCGTGTTCAAATAATACGTTTTTCGTAAACCATGCACTAAAATTTAAGTACCAACCCTGTCATCTAAGCGTTACGGTGAAGTGTCCATTGGTCTCCTCTCATATTATCATATTTGAAATGAGATGTCAGTTGTACTTGCATTTGCAGGATACGTCAGGTGATTAATAACAGTGTGTAAAATGTTGAACATGTGGGAATGATGCAAAATGGAGCAGACCTTCACAGCTGTACGTTGTAGCATCTTGTTGTACGTGTGCCTATGTTGTGATGGAACACTTCCTAATGGAACAAAACCAACTGCATATTTTAGAATTCGATATCGGTTCGTATTAAGCAGATACATTTTGAAGGTTTTGTTCTTTTGGGACACGACACTTTGTCTTTGGGTGTAAGTATACTCGTAGTTCCCAGCGTTACAAAGGATCTCATAATGCCTTCATCTGCTGGGTCAAGTGGCCCAGTGTCAGGATCCGCTTACTTACTGACACATCATAATATTCCAGTGGTCATGAATCATGTATAGACAGGTATAAATTCCATGCACACTGAGTCCTGGAGTCTTGTGCTTAGACCCAAGTACTCTGCTGTCTGAACACGCTCGACCAAATGTATTATGTGTTGATATGGGTTTCACATCTAAGCAAAATACTGACTTTACTGCTCAAAAAAAGTTCATGACTTGTTGTCAGATGTAAACATTAAATTTCCTACATACAGAATCTTTGGAGTTGCGGTTTGAGACCCAAGTATGGCAGATTTATGTAGTTGTTCACATGAAATCCATTTAGGTGTGCTCTGGGCAAATGATCGGAGCCCATTGCAAATAGTCCCTGTGGGCAGATGTTGAGACAGGAATCCCACCTGCCTGTCCGTGGAAATAGGGGTTGTGAAAAATGTACAACATTAGTCCCAGTGACAGAAAATTCTTGTTTTGATTAGTTATCATTTAAGTGTAGTTAGCCATGATTATTTATGCACCTGGTTATTGTACTTGGTTCACTTGTAACTCTGAACATGACTTTTTTTTTTCATTTCCAGTGTTAATTTCAGTAGTGTAAACAATGTTTGCTTAAGCTGGGATCATGCTTGGTGCTCAAAGCTTTAGAGAATGGGTGTAGGAGGATACCCTTTCATGTGATCAGCAAGGTGGTTGAATTTAAAGTTCCAGACATTCTGGGCAATAATTTTTCACTCTTTCAAAACTGGCCCTCATAGAACCTTGCATAAGGTCCACACCTAAAGTGATGAATGACCCTTTCACTTGGGGATCTATTTCTTTAAACTAACACATAATCAAGCCCAATTTATTTTGGAAGATTTGAGTTTATGACAGTGGTGTTGCCAAGGATTCTGGTCAGGTCTTCTGGAATGTGGTGCTGTGTTACTGTGTGGGTGGACTGTTTCATGCCAGAGATGAAGGCACTACAGTCCTTCAGAGTGTCAGGAATCATTTATCCAGTGACACAGTACTACAGCCCAGAACACCTGAACTCCCAGTTTCTAGTGTTAGAATTTTAAAGTTGTTATACCAAGTACTGTTCATTGAACATATCTGACTTTTTTTTTTTTCAGACTGAAGTTGATTTTAAACGTAACCTTTGCTGTATATTTGCTTGAACATTAGTGTATTCCAAGGTTTAACATTCATAGGTCCGTGCATCACTAATATATTCGCAGAGTACAACCAAAAAATGCAACATTTCAAAATTTTATTTATTTCTGTATAAGACGCTGTACATGTTTCAGACGGTTTTTCCTTCCATCTCTGGAGCTCAAAACTGCACATACAGCATCAGGTATTGGTCTGACAAATACGTGATGCTGTATGTGCAGTTTTGAGCTCCTGATGGGCGCAAAAACTGTCTGAAACATGTAGAGTGTCTTGTGGAAATGAATAAAATTGTGAAACATTGCATCTTGTTGGTTGTACTCTGCAGATTCCAAGGTTTATTTTGTAATTTTTTTGCCATTTCTTCAAAATATTGCTATCCAGTATGATACTACACAACATTATGACCCAGAAGACTGTAATATGAAAACATACCACCATGGTAACAATAAATCTTGCACCAGTTTATTTTCTTAGAATCTTAAATTTTTTGTATTCATTGTGGCACTGAATCTAAGTGGCAGTGTATCCATGACTAAATAAGGAAGACTCGTAGTGAAGTAACACTTCTAAATAAAGAAATAGTTACACAAGAGCTGCTTTGTGTCTATTGCAATTTTCTGACTTCATTATTTGTATAGTTCTCAGGTGCATGGAAATATAAACTTTAAGGGATGTGGTATTTATGAAGCTTCCATGCATGTCTCAGCACAGACATCATTACAGGACACACCGTTCGCACATTGCAAGATGAAGTGCATTGAAATGAGGGACATATGACTCAAGATAGTAACATTTCAGCAAAGGTTGTGTACGGTCCCTATTTGTGGATATTAGTTTTTGGAAGAACTTTCTCATTTGCCTGGCCAAACAGAATATCACCCAGAACTCATACCCTTCTGTTAAAAAGTGGAAAGACCTTACAGTCACAATGCATAGTTCCTGTATCATATGCAATAATAGCTTCATAAGAAATATGATCTTATGCATTGTACATTACAATGCATAACTGCAGCAAGGTCAGTTCTCATTTAATACCTCAATTTGTATTTTAGTCCAGTTTGCTGTATAACAGTCAGGCATGCATAATCAGAAAGGAAATAGTGACAAATTTAAATGCATTGCAGGAACCAAATTTACCTTGAACTCCAGAGACATTCACTGTTTAGATTTTGTATGCAAGTAAAACAAAAAGCAGTCCCATGACAAGCCTGGATGGGCCAGGAGGGTTGCAAGAAGTTAAGATTCCTCGATTTTGTGACATTGGCACAGGATGGTGGTAAGGTTGTCAGCCTTACACACTGGCTACCTTTACCCCCAGGAAATGCTACTGGTACTCATTTCTGTTAGAGGCTGAGTCGACCCCAGGGCCATAGTGCGATCAGAAGGATTTTATGTCAATGAAAAATCCACTGACACCAGCTGGAATCGAACCAGCGACCTTCCGATTTGT
>Ga0123354_10017095_pt1 | contig 11361 bp, 10 predicted proteins | sample TergutLab28metaG_2_FD_97872 | JGI IMG/M metagenome (GOLD analysis project Ga0123354, IMG submission 97872) | Labiotermes labralis P4 segment gut microbial communities from Petit-Saut dam, French Guiana - Lab288 P4 | ecosystem: Host-associated > Arthropoda: Insects > Digestive system > Gut ... | reverse complement strand
CGACTGTAATGGTGTTGTTATAGTGGACCGACTGTAATGGTGTTGTTATAGTGGACCGACTGTTATGGTGTTGTTAGAGTGGATAGACTACAATGGTGTTGTTATAATGGACCGACTGTAATGGTGTTGTTGTAGTAGACCGACTTTCATGGTGTTGTTGTAGTGGACCGACTGTAATGGTGTTGTTATAGTAGGCCTATTGCAATATTTTTATAGTGGACCGACTGTAATGGTGTTGTTATAGTGGACCGACTGTAATGGTGTTGTTATAGTGGACCGACTGTTATGGTGTTGTTAGAGTGGATAGACTACAATGGTGTTGTTTTAGTGGACCGACTGTTATGGTGTTGTTATAGTGGACCGACTGTAATGGTGTTGTCTTAATGGACCGACTGTTATGTTGTTGTTATATTGGACAGACTGTAATGGTGTTGTTTTAGTGGACCGACTTTAATGGTGCTAGAGTGGACCGACTGTTATGGTGTTGTTATATTTAATCGACTGTAATGGTGTTTTATATTTAACCGATTGCAATGGTGTTCTTATATTGAACCGAAAGTAGTTTTTTTTTTATTTTTAACAGACTGCATGGGTGTTGTTATATTGGACCGAATATAATGGTGTTGTTGTAGTGAACCTATTGTAATGGTTGTGTTATACTGGACCGACTGTAATGGTATTGCTATGGGCCGATTGCAATGTTGTTTTCATAATATACCAATTGTATATTGGACCGATGGCAATGGTGGTATTAATATCGGACCAAATGGAATGATATTACAGTTGGCCAACTCGAAAATAAATGTGCGGACAGAAAGAAGCCCCTGCATATTGTTTAATTTTTTACACTAAACCTTGAAGCTTCTTCCAATGAAATTTAAATTTCAGGGAAATTATTAGCCTATATTGTTGTTTGCTGTGGAATTTACCCACAGTTCATTACGTGGCTCGCGTTTACATTTAGCGACCCTAATCATCCGGAGATTAGTTTATGTGTCACTTATATTTCTGTTCCAAGTACGATTCATTTAGCATTTACACCGGATATCCTGGAAATAGTCCTAAAATAGTGCATCGTTAAACAGTCACAAAAATCATCGTAATGATATGGAACAAATTATAAAGACTGTAATCGTTTATTCGTGAGTTTAAACATTCCATATGAAGGGAAAGTTACCTTTAGATATTACAAAGTTGGTTGTACTGAAAGATTGCTAACGACGTGTCGCATTAACTCTGGATGAAGGTCAGAGTTTAGCGCCAAGTACTGGCGCGAGGGGAGTTTATAATTATGTAACACTGGCTGCAGAAGCCGTTATTGTCACCGGCAGCATGTGCCTAGAGCTATTGCTTGGTTCGCAGGAAAAAGTGCGTGAATCGGATTCTCCATACGTTTAGCTTACTTCCCTTCCTAGGGGAAAAGATAATTTTTTTTTGTGTCTGTCTCTCTGTTTCTCTTAATGACTTTTCACCCAGCTGTCCGATTTTAATTAAATTTGTCACGAAAGCTTTCCACTGGGGTGTCATTCCTTAGCAGCTTTTCTGTATATTACCCATTGTCTGATATTCCGTAACAAAACTGAGTTTCTGAAAGTGGGCCTATTTATTTCCTAATAAACATTCTAGGAAGCGTTTAATAAGTATGACATTAGCTCCTTTTGCTGAACTCATCTAAATAGTTGCATCTCAGTAGGGTAAGAGAAATGGATACAGTTTCCGAATATCTTGTCCTTTAAGCACTGTAGCGTTGGCAGTTCCCAGGTACCAAGTAATCATGAGAAGCCGTCAGAGCTGACTTGGAGGTAGTGCCACCTCCGTCCTTTGTCATTAGGGGAAAATATTCTGAATAATAAACCTTAATAAAATGAAGATAATTTCAGTCGAGACTTGGCGAAGCCTAAAGCTGGGTCATCATTTGAAGACTGAGACAGTTGATCTCTCCGAAAGCTGGTAGTCAGCTGCTGGAATGCTCTTTGCCGTACTTCAGAAGGCTGCAACATACGTACTCAGAGCTATGAAAACTTCAAGAATTATACGATAACTTTGAGGTCTTCAGGTCACCCACGTAGGGAAAATATGTCATGAATTGAGCACTAGAATGTATTAAGGCGAGCGGTAGGACTGAGATGTTACTCGAACTGGAAGAAATGGTGAGACAGCTGAGATATGAGTGGCGCGAGTTGTGATGCAAGAGAGTGTGGAATTATGCAACTGCTGCATTACTTTTCATTGCAGTTTACAATTAATATATCAACTGGTTTTCTTGTCTGTACTGTTTGAATGAAAGATGAAAGCGGGTAATCTTGGTAGAGGACATCCCGTAGTGTTAAAGTACAATATTAAGATGAAATAAAACATGTACTCCGTCTGACACGACTTTCTTTATTTTATTTTTTCAAATGTTGGCTACTAGTTTCGGCCTGAATAGGCCATTAACAGGCCAAATATTTATAAGAACTTAAAAATTCTGGTGCATATTTGGCCTGATGATGGCCTATTCAGGTCGAAGCTAGTAACCAACATTTGAAATAATAAAATGAAAAGAAAATTTTGTCAGAAGAAGTACATATTTTATTTCATTTTAATACTGAAAATGGGCAGTAGGCGCTGCCAATTTACATACATACATACATACATACACACACGCACGCACGCATGCACACACGCACACATGAACACAAACACACATAAGTATATACGTACATACACACATACATACATACACACACACGCACACACGCACGCATACACGCACACATGCACACATACATACATACATATATACGTACATACATACATATGTACATACATGCCTACACACATACATACATACACACGAACCTTATTATCCAGTTTTTTAACTTTTAGGTTCTTGTGACTGCATCATGGAACATAGGATGCAACTAATCCGATGTTTATTGAGGTTGGTATAGGTAATAGATTGCGTGTTGTCTGGGGATCAGTATTTGGAAGTGGAGAGAAATTCCGATATAGGAAGAGACGAGGAAGCAAACGAAGCAGGTGAAGTAAGTGAAGTGAAGAAAGAAACGAAGAGAAAAGATGTAGCGGAAATATAAGTTGGAGGAGGATGAAAGATATGAGATAGAAGAAAAATAAGGAGGAAAAGGAAATGAAGAACGGGAAGGAATAGTGAAATGCATGTTCCGATAGCTGTGTGAACACACTGTGCACTGAATAACGGATCTCTTTGCTGCCATGTTCATGACAGTCAGCAGAAAACAGGAATTTTGCCTCACCTCTAGACCATTACTTCTACAGTCTTTATTTACCTTTCAGACATAATTCCCATCGTGCGTTGTTTCCCAAGTTTCTCATCGACGAAAACAAAACAAAACACGCACGAAGCGACGTATCAATAGTTTCATGCGAATTTCTCTTCCGTTTTAGGCGCGTCTGTCCGTCCATCTGTCCTCCTGCAGTTGCAGTGCAAGATCAATAAATATTACATATTCTGAGTGTACGTTTGTATGCAACGCGCATGTGCCACAATATATCGTCATCTGTGGCCCGACTGACTCTGCCATATCCTGCCGTTTATCTCATAAACGACACGATTCTTCAGAAAAAAATAATTGTGCTTAACATGTGTATGAGATTTTCTCTGCTGTGCTAGTCTGGAACGTTTCTAATTCTAAAAGAATTCGGCGAGATATTATCATCATGTACATAGATATTCCTGTAAAGTGCTCGTTATTTTTGTCGGGTTTTAATGAATCTTGCAGGTTTTCGACATATTATCGAAAAATATGAATATATCAAATTTCATGAAAATTTCGTACAGAGGGAACCGACGGACGGACAGAGGGACAGACATGACGAAGTTACTAGTCGCTTATCGAATTTTGCTATAAGCTCCTAAGAAGGTGCTCGCCCTTAGTATGTAGTGTCTGCTGAAGAGTTCTGCAACTGTACGCTCAGTCTGTCTTTAAAAACGATGTGACCTTGCACGATGATAGGCCTTGGTTTAGTAGAGACGCGGGATCCTGTTGCTGTCTTATATTCGGACCTAAAGTGTTTTGTTTTTAAGTGAAGCAAAGTATTGGATAAGTGTGAAGAGTTTATCTACGATTTCTACAAAACACCTTTAAAACAACAGAGAATCTGAGCAAAATTTCAGTACAGAACCATCTTCATCAAATACTTGTCATGGAGTTGGATCACTGGTTGGCCCGTTTCCGGTCTCACGTATCCAGAAGTGTCTTCAAAGGTCTAGTATGATTCCTTCTGCCAGTTGGGGAGTAGTGTTTCATTACCCTGGGTAATCTATTTCGAGGCCTTCCATTTACATGCTTTATCCAGTTTCTCTCGTATTCCAGTAATTTGTCCAAAATTGGTGTTATTTTTAACTCCTTTGCAATTTGCGCATTTGTTTTGTAATCTGTCCAGGTGTGTCCTGCTGTTCTGTACAGAACAAGTGAAACTTAAAGATACATGCAGTTACTTAAAAATGGTGTTCGGCAAGGAGAGACTAACCCGCTGAACAGCATCTGGATATTACTTTAAGCGGCCGGAATACCGAGTAGGCGACCATCTTTCCGGACGCCCTTCCACGTTAACAAACTGATGACGAAATCTACACAGTAAATTCCTTGGTGCTTTCAGATCGATGATTAACAGCAAGAGAGATGGCGGACAGCGTAGTAATATCCGTGGGATTGTGATTCACGATTTTTTATCGAGAATTCTGTTATGAGGCCTCCCTCTGCAGAATCCATTCCCTGACTCCTCGCACTTGCGCAAACAGGAAACAGACTGAACTTATTCACAAGCGTTTTGCTACAAGCTGACGTGGATGGAAACTTCAGTTATTATTGGCTACATAGCCGAACACTGATTGGGTTCGAATCCCTGCCGGACCACACTCATTATGAGAATTGGTAAAATTTTTTTTAAAATATATTTTTGTGTCCAAACTCTACTTGAGGAAGAAAGTTTTTACCCCGACTTTCTAATATCTCACTGTTGTGCCTCCGGCCCGTGACAGCTATAGCATTCATTACAAAAGCCGGAATTTCGGAAATTTCGTTTGACGTTTTTATTTTACGTTAAGAATTTATAGTTTTAAGCTCAGAACAGAGGCATGCATGACTTCCTGCCTATACTTTCTGTAGGTTTTTTGTTTCCATGAAATAGTTAACTAAAATGTAAATAACAGAATTAGGTAAGCTTTTTGGTTTTTGTTTTGAACATTGGTCAATCAACGAAAGTGGTACCTCGTTCGTTGCCCGACCAATTACAAGAGTCAGAAATGTATAGAATGTGTCACCCTCGAAAACGAGACAAATAGGAAGAGGCGGGGGAATCAGAAACGTAGACAAGAGAAGATGGAAGACAGGGAAGATGGTATAAAGGTGTCAAATGGGTAATCGGAGATTTATCGGTCTATCGGTAATTAGAAACAGTGGACAGACGCTAGGGTCTGCTGTAGTCAGAGAGTGCGGCGATCTAACACGTTATTCACGACGTAAAAATGTACATATGAATTACCAATAAACGCAAAGTGCTAATGCGTGGTGCTATCTATAGTGTTGTCTTTTATGACGACATCTACAAGGCTGACCGAAACATCGCTTTGAGACCCTGAGAACATTTCTCATGCTTCACGTCGGAGCTTAGCCTTGATTCTGATTTCTTCTCTCCACCCACAGAATTTTAATGTGGGAAGTCAGAAATCTGTCACGCCGTTGTGGGTGCAAGAAGAGCCACTACGGACGACGACATTCATGACGCGTGTTTCTGTGGATATGATGTCGAAGCGAAGCAGCAATCTTCACACTCGATCTCAAAATCAGTGCAAAGACAGAATAAGGTGCCGCAGAGCGTATCAACTGGAAAAATAATACTCACTGTTTTCTTCGACTGTTGAGGTGTGCTGCAGTGTGGGTTCGTTCCTAGAGGTCAGATAGTGAATCAGAAATGCTGCCTGTCCGTTTAACGGCGTCTATGAGAAACGGTGTGTAAGAAACAACGGGAAATAAAGAGGCAACTTAGCCCGTTTTTTTTAGCCACGACGCTCCCAAGAAGACGGCGCTTCTCGTCCAAAAGTTTTTTCGCGAAAAATAGACCAGTGTTTCCACAGTCACACTACTACCTTGTTGTTTCCCCAGCCTCCTTCTTCCTCTTCCCAAAATTTAAAATTATTTTAGGACGTGGATTTTTTTAATAGAGTAAATTTAAGGAAAAAAAACCCCTGGAACAGCTAAAACAGACTTCTTCAAAATATTTTATGGAATGCTAAAAAAAGGTAGATTATGCAGGTGAAATATATTTAAATTCTCTAAGGCCAAATTTTACATCTTTTTTATTTTAATATTTAGATTTGGCGGTATTTTATTCATCCATTCATTCGTTCACACGTTACTTAATAACCCGAAGCCTGAAGTAACTCTAAATAGTACTTAAAAATTAAGTTCCTACTCACAGTACACACTTTGTGTCTCCACTAAAAGATACAACACAGGTTAATGCTGTCTGATGTGAGATACATATGAGACTAAGAGCATATTCTGAAGGAAAATGCAGAGCTATGTATTTTTAATGCAGTTTGTACGGATAACAACTACAGCGCTGTAAAGCGTTAATTACTTGACTGATCCTGAATTCAGAAGAATGAAATCGTACTGAGCAGCTTGCCACTCGCATTACCTTCATGTCATGCTGACTAAATGACATTACAAGTGCAGCATCTGTCCCGCATGTCTTGGGTTGAAAAAAAAAGAAAGAAGCATGGTCTCATAAGTAAAATAACGGGTACATTAAGAAGGAAGTCTGTTAAAGTAAACTGGCGTTTTGGTGTGTGTTTGCGGTGAGTTGAGTGGTGTTGGGCAAATAGTGGCTGTTGGCTGTGACGGTGACGATTTCAGTCATTGCGCCTCATCCAACAGGTGGTAGTTACACGATCTATCGAAATATTATCTCAGTAACGGTAGTTTAGCTGCCGGCTGTTATGAAATTCCGTTCGTTATGACAAAACTCACAACCGAGTTCTCATGCATGCATACATACACACACATATATATAGAGAGTGAAGTCATGGCCTAGCTGTGCAGGTCAGTAGCCCAATTTCTGACTTCTACAGCCGTTTGAGACACAACGACTACGCTTTATGTAAGACGACGATAACGCTAAGAATGTGAAGAGGATAGTAGTGAGAATAATTGTGTACGTAAAGAGGAATCACATGGTTATTATGCGTTTATAAAGTTTGGAATAAAGAACGTGGTAGTGTTAACGAGGAGGTAGATGATAATGAAGAGTGTATCTTGAAGAGTTAGCGTAAAGGGAGGATGATAATTATTGTGACAGTGTCAATTAGTTGGATAATGATAATGGAGATTAACACGACGATAATAAGAATGAAAATTATAGTGAAGAGCGTGTATGATTTTTGGATGAGAGTGGGAATGATTTGGATAATGCTAATGCAGATGCTAAGAGTTATGAGGAGAACATGAAAGGAAAGGAAAATGACAGTTTTGATGAAACTAGGAATGACGAAGACGCTGATGACGATGATGATGATTAAGTGTTTATGATGATAATTAAGAGTGTGAGAAGTGTGAGTGAAAGAAGGAGAAAGATAAGTACACATCCTCGCATTGTTATTTTAATAATGCGAGGATGAGAATTCGAATGTTGGCAATGGAAAAGCGAGTGAGTGTGATGAAGCGGAGAATGGGAATATTCATGTCGGTGGAGAAAGATTGTGGTGGTGATGAGGTTTGAAAATGATGAAGGGCGTGGGAATGATTTTTACGAAGATCGAAAATGTTCAGCAGTATTTTGTTCAGATATCTTATACCGAATTTGAGCAGAATTTGGCCCAAATTGTGAAATACGAAAATTAAGGATAGATAAAATTTTACGCCCGCAAGTAAAAAAAAAAAGTATGGCTTTCACAACACTCATTACTATGCAAGTCACAGTCGCACAGTAAATTCTGTAGACATCTCCTGTACCGAAAATGCTCCACATCAGACGTAGAGAGTGTAATGGGTGGCAAAATTTCCTTGTGCTCTTAAGTGCATCTTTTACTGTAATCATTTTCGCAAGACTCACATTTGATCAACGGGATGATGAGGAGATTTCTATAAGAGATTTATCCCAAGACTTCCAAGAAATATGCAAAACACGAGTAGCAATTAATTTACCCTCTTAAATGAAGCATAATTGTCACTGTGTCCATTTTTACAAAACCAAAAGTGCTGTGCAAACTTTTGTAAAATCTTGTGGGCCGAATGCAATGAACTGTTTATGCACTGATAATGGAAGTCACATACAGAGGAACTCTGTTCTTAAAAACACCCAACAAGAAACGTATTTTTGCAAGTTATGGTGTCGACAGCATTATTCTGAAACGTGTTGCTGTGCTGGAAGCACGTATGGCAGCGGGAAATTCGGCAATACTGTTTACGTTGCAATAGGCTGTTGCATGCTCCATTATACAGAAACACACCGGCGGGTCAGACTGCCACATAGCTTCTTCGATCGGTAGTTTATGGCACTGATTGAATTGCTTGCTGTAATTTGAAATCAATCGATACGAAATAAGTTTCTCTTGCCGATGGAAGCCAAATTACTTTTCTCTCTCCCCGGATTCAAGACACCTGACTTCTTGGCCATGTAACCTGCAGCAATCAACAAAACCGTGCTCGCACGCACACACACACACACACACACATGCATTGGCGAATCAGTGACCCAAGATTTTATTGTTAGAGTAGACTTCTGAACTTTTCATGACCAGCTTCAAAAAGGCTATTTTGCGGCCCTAGGTTTCTTACACTTTGGAAAACACCAGAAGGTTATGTCGGGCTACCAGCGACGTCCCGTTTTGAGGGGGATGCCTGAGCGAAAGATACAATTTGTAGATGGGAAGTAATATTAAAATGGGCCTTCAGAAATTGGGATGGGGGCATGGACTGGATTGATCTGGCCCAGGGTAGGGAATGCGGTAACTAATATTCGGATTCCATAAAATGCAGAAATTTCTTGACTAGCTGAGAGCCTGTTGGCTTCTCAGGAAGGACTCTGCTCCGTGGAGGTAGATATGAGTTTATTATTTCGACCCTTTCATGTGATGAAGTCTGTAAGATATTTATAATTCGATTAAGATTTAGATTACGATCTTCTGGTTTATGACGTCATGCTTTTTGCTCATCACTGCAACGCTTCATGGGAACTAACTGCTTCCATCTTCAGGATAGAAAGAATAAGGTCTAAGCCATTTCCCAGAAGAAGGGTAAACTTGTAAATAAATAAGTAATGTATTTTTATGGGCAGGCCTGCGTTATTTATAGGGGTTTTCACCAAATGACATAACATGTTTTGCAGTACTCGGTACACCCACAGGCCTGCAAATGACTTTACATCAGTATACTCTTTGTGGACTGTCGCTGTCTCTCGTTTTACCCGGCTTATCTGTTTCTGAGAAAGAAATCAAAACTTGTATCGCAGTTCATCTCCGTCGTTTTGCATAAGATTGGTAGGTAACGCTGTGTGATTGGTGTTTTGTTGTCGGCCGGCACAAGATAAAACGCTTGCAGAATGCACAATCTTCCTTCGTCACGCGCGCGCGTGCAGGTGCAAACCGCAACGCGGAAACAGACCAATATTAACCCTCAAACGGCCACCCGGGGTCAAATTTGACCCCAGCCTTCGTATTTTTCGATAACGTTTTTTGGTTTACAATACAATGAAACCAACCTTCGTGACTTTGTCATGACAAGTGTCCTCTAGGTCGGCATAGTGGTTTTGTGCTGTTAGTAATAACCGTTTTTTTTTCTAAAATTTCTTTTTTCCTCACTGGGGTCAGATTTGACCCCAGGTGGCCTTGCGCGTGTTGTTTTTCTGTATTTAGTTTTGTACATTTTTGTGGTGATAATGTGTTATAAAATACTACTATAGTATCTCTTGCAGGTATTCTGAATAAAAATGGCCTCCCGTGTTCAGTTTCTAGACGATTACGAGATAAGTCTTCTAGTTTGTGACAGTGATGATTGCGAGGGCGACAGATACAGCAGTGATGATGATGCTAGACTAAGTGGTTTAGGGCTCAGAAGATGAAGAAGAAGCTGTAGAGGAAGATCTTGATGATGATATTGACTCTGTGTACGATAAAGCTGACACTGGTGACCATGGAGAGCCGGAAAACACAGATGTTGAGCATTCAGAAACAGGAGACAACACAGACGAGGAGACGAATGTTTTTCAAGGCAAGTGCTTTACCTGGAGCAGGACACCTCCCAACGTTGCTCGAGCACGCAGAGAGAATATAATTGTGCGTCTTCCCGGGTGTGTGGATGAAGCCAAAAATGCAAATACCCCACATGATGCTTTTTCACTTTTTATTTCTGATGATATTTTGAACATTATACTTATACCCACCAATCGAAAAATTAATGGTTATCTCTTCAACTTCACTGGCAAGTTTCATAAATGAATGCGGCGAACATAATTGGATGAACTTCGTGCTGTCATTGGCTTCTTGATTTATGGAGGAGTGTTTTGAATCTTCACACGAACACAGAGAGTCGCTGTATAAAATGGATGGGGCAGGAAGATTAGTTTTCCCTGTAGTCATGGTAAAAAATCGTTCCGGTTTCTCTTGTCAGTTTCAAGATTTGACGACAAAGAAACAAGAACTGAGCGTCGTTTGGAAGATAAAATGGCAGCATTTCGAGAAATTTTGAGACAAGTTCATTGGTTTGTGTAAATCATAGTATTTGGTTGGTTCAGCTGTCTGCATCGATGAATTCCCATTTAAAGGAAGATGTGGATTCCGGCAATATATGCCCAAAAAACCAAGCAAGTACGGAATCAAAATTTGGATGATGTATGATTTTGCCACGAAATACATGATGAATGAGAAAGTTTATTTGGGCAAAGAAAATTATAAAGTAGCTCGTGGATTGGCAAGTGATGTCGTCTGCACATCGGTTCAGCCTATTTCTGGTCAGGACAGAGGCGGGCGAAATGTAACAACAGATAATTTCTTTACGTCTGTTGACCTTGCAAATCAACTGAGAAACAAAAAATTGACGCTTGTTGGGACAATGAAGCAAAACAAAAGAGAAATTCCACAAGAGTTCAAGCCTGCCAGGCAACGTGATAAAAACTCGTCTATTTTTTGATTTACCAAGGATCTCACAATTGTGTCCCAAAGAAGAACAAATCAGTTGTCCTCCTTTCATCACTCCATCGTGGTTCAGCAATCTGCAGCGATTCAGGAAAGCCTGAAATAATTGAATTTGATAACAAAACAAAAGGTGCAGTAGACATGCTGGATCAAACGTGTGCAAGGAACAGCGAGCAACTGGCAGATGGGCAATGGCAATGTTT
>Ga0123354_10017093_pt1 | contig 11361 bp, 6 predicted proteins | sample TergutLab28metaG_2_FD_97872 | JGI IMG/M metagenome (GOLD analysis project Ga0123354, IMG submission 97872) | Labiotermes labralis P4 segment gut microbial communities from Petit-Saut dam, French Guiana - Lab288 P4 | ecosystem: Host-associated > Arthropoda: Insects > Digestive system > Gut ... | reverse complement strand
CTGATGATGGGTGCTGTGACACCAGAAACATGTAGAGTGACTTTGCAGTAAATAAATATCTGCATACTGTTGCATCTGGTTGGATTTTTATTAACATTGAATTACGATGCACGGAACCATGAGCTTAAAATAAAATAGCTCTACTCTTACTTGATCACGGCGCGAGAAGGGGTGAGGGGTCAGTGTCACGCGACGGCCGTTCTTTACCTCCGGGAAAGACCCGGTACCCATTGTAAAGGAGGCTGGGTGGGCCCCAGGACCGCTCTGGACAGGTACGGAAAATCTTGGCCCCAACGGGATTCCATACCCGGACCCTCCAGCCCGTAGCCAGCCATTATACCGACTGAGCTACCCGGCCCACCTGTCTTCATGTACCGTATCCGTTATTCATGTGAGGTTTTAATGAAAATTAAAAACTTCCCTGACAGAATTTCGAAAAAGTAATGAAATATGGAAGTTCATGACAATCCGTCCATTGACGAACGAACGGGGGGACAGACAGTACGAAGCTAATATTCGTCCTCCGCAATTTTGCAAACGCGCCTAAAATTGCCTATAATAGGCTCAAATATGAATAGTTTCGACCCAAACAAGTACCCGTAATTCGTATTATTTAATAGACGTAACGTAACCTGACATTTTGCATCTTACTTGGTATAAAAATTGGATTTCACATTTTTATATACATATATATTTATTATGTAGTTATTTATTTATTTGTGTCCAAAGCACGGTGCAATAAATCATCATTATCAACATAAACATCAAAGATTAGACCCTTTGTTCCGTTCCGTCTCCAGAGTTACAGCTGCTCGCGCCAACTCTTCTTCGGTCTTCCAATTGTTCTCCTTCCTTGTGGTCTGTAGTGGTATAATTTCAAAGGGATTCGGTTTGTGGCATTCTTTGCAAGTGTAAAAGCCAGTTCCGTCTGTATCCATCTATCTTGTCTAGTATGCCTGTAATCCGTAGTTCGCAGCGTATGTAGTCATTTGTTTTGTGGTCATAAAGGGTGTAGCTTGCCAGAGGTCTCAGTAACTTCATTTGTGCCGCTTCAATTCTTCGTCTTTGTAAGGCCGTTAGAGTCCAATTTTCTGACCCATATAAAAATGTAGGTAAAACTAGTGTGTTGTGTATTTTCAAAATAGTTTCCGTTCTCACTTTCTTAAAAATAATTCCCTTAATATTACCTATTAATTGTAAATATATTGATAATTAAAAATTCTACATCGTTGGAAAATTGGAAAGATATACTGCAACCTAGATAAGTAAATTGGCTAACTTGTTCTAGTGTTTCATCATTTATAATAATTTTTGTTCTTAGGTGATCCGTTCCAACGGAACCAAATAATTTCATCTTTTTTCTAGCAATTTCCAAATTATATTCTTTTGACATGTTATATAATAAATTGACTGACTTTTGTAAGTACTCTTCTGTGTCAGAAATAATAAACCAAAATAGTGTAAATATATGAAAAACATATCTGACGGTCGTCCTGACAATATATAGGCTTAATGGGCCGAAGTTTGTAGCATATAAAGGATAAACAGCCTGTACTGGAAACATAGAAATAAGATAAAATGTAAGTAGGGAAATGAAACGAAGTAAATGGCACTGAGCTTTGAAGAAGGTAATGAAGGACTACTGTGACAGGAACATATAATGTTAAAAACATAATGTACATGAAATATGACATGGCGTAACTGGATACTTTCAGGACGGCCCTCGTATGATATTTTACGTTTGTTAACTCCAATTGTGTTGACACCCGGTGGCAGTAGTACAGTACACATTTACACACAAACAGTACGTAGAACAACACAGTTAACAACAAGAACAAAAACATAACAAGAAAATTAACAACAAGAACAAGACAATTAACAACAAAAACAACACAACAACAGAACAACAGAACAACAAAATTAACAAAACAACAACACAACAACATAGCAACAAAATTAAAAAAAATAAGAACACAACAGAACACCAAAATTAACAGCACAACAAGACAAAAAAATTAAAAAGAACAACAACACAACAAAAGAACAAGACAATTAACAATAATAACAAAACAAAAACAGAACAACAAAATTAACAAAACAAAAACACAACAGCATAACAACAAAATTAATAACAAGAACAACACAACAACAAAACAACAAAATTAACAACAATAACAACACACCAGAACACCAAAATTAACAACAACACAACAATAACAGCACAACAAAAATAACAACATAACAATACAAAAAATTAACAAAAAAACAGAACAACACATTTAACAACAATAACAACACAAAAACAGAACAACACAATTAACAACACAAAATTAACAATAAGAACAACACAATTAACAACAAGAACAACACAACAGAACAACACAATTAACAAGAACAACAGAACAACACAATTAACTACGGAAAAATACAGTTAATTATGAAGTAATAAAAAACAAACCAGCACATAAAGTACAGTATCAGATAACGTAATACACGTTTCGTAAACGCAAGCGATCAGACATTCACAGTAACGTATAATCAAACAGTTGAGAGACAAATTGGAAATCATTTCTTTGTGTGAATGGTCTGAGTTGTTACGTGGAAACGTCTGTTTGCTAGAATTAGTAAATGTCCGAACACTGACAGGAAAAAAACACTACCTGGGACACGTCCTTGTCGTGAGGGGGGAAATAAATTAAGGCTAAAATGTCACACTTGTCGTATGGACGTTGTGAATTAGGTGCTGGCACGGAAAAGCCTGAGATGGAAATGAAAGGGAACAGGGTGGAAAATAGCTCGGAGCGGAGACATTAACGAGACTGCACGCTTTGTAGTAGGAGAGGTTTTATGATTGATTGACTAGGAATACTTATTTATTCATTCACAGAGGAAATAGTTCACAGTGTCTCTCATATAAATGTGCCAGACGGCTTCGTTATGTACATACTTTCACCTGTATGAGAATTTTCTTTAAACATATTAGCTTGTAACATTAGTAACTGACCAACGTAATGCACAAATTCTTGTTTTACAATAAGTTTATTTCATGCCTCTACATGTTTCGAGCACATGTGCTCATCATCAGGAAGTCAAAATTGTATTATAAGGCATCTGGTATCATCAAACTGAAACAAGTGAGTGGTCTAAAATTACTAAAATCAATTCTACAAATATGAGAAAATAGCAAAATTTATATATGCATTTTTTCGGGTGTGATTACTGTACATTATTTGCTATAAACATGTTATGTCATGTAAGGGGCACGTTTATTCAGTCTTTAAACTTATACCAGATGCTGTATAATACAATTTTTACCTCCTGATGATGAGCACAACAGTGCTTGAAACATGTAGAGAAATATAATAAACTTATTATAAAACAAGAATTTGTGCATTAATTTGGTTAATTACTAAGATTATACTGAGATGCACGGTCAGCAACACATCAAAATTTAGTTTTTAGTTTTTACTGGCTCAAAAGTACCAAACCACATTCTAAGGGCATTTCGTAAAAATTAACGCCATTGAAACATACATTTCTGAGCGAACATAAGAGTTTCTAGACATCTTATTTTTTTTTTGACATCCTGAATTCCTGTGTTTGCTGACTGGCGTTTTTGGCGAAGCTACCACTTCCGTCCTTTTTTACCATGGCGCAACAGCCCCCAGTGGGCCAGCGTCTCATCACTGTCGAGGATTCATGATTGCACTCAGACACACCACACTCGTTAGGACCCCTCTGGACGAGTGATCAGCTCGACGCAGAGACCTCTACGTGACAACACACAACACTCACAACAGACAGACATCCACGTCTCCGGCGGGATGTGAACCCGCAGTCTTAGCAGGCGAGTGGCCGCAGACCCACAAATTAGACCGCCCGGCCACTGGACTGACAATTCGGTCCTTAGGGTGACATAAATCCATACTAAGCGCTTGCACTCCAACACGTGACCAATGACGTCACAACATGAAAATTACATGTTAAAGCCAACAAATCTGATTATCTTAAGAGTAAAGCAATCCCATTACAGGTCTGGACAGGTCCTGAGGTTTACAGGGGGTTCAGGTTCCCAGATTTCAAGACAATCAGCACATGAAGGTGATAAGGTTGTCAGCACTACGCACCGGCCGCCTTTACCCCCTCCCCATGAAATATTTCTGGTACTCATTTCTGTTAGAGACTGAGTCGACCCCAGGGCCATAGTGCGGCCGGAAGGATTATGTCAATGAAAAAATCCAATGACACCATCGAGAATCGAACCCGCGACCTTCCGACTCGTAGCGCAGTGCCTCAACCAACTGCGCCACCGCGGTCCCCCCCCCGACATCTTAAAACGTATCTATTTCACTAGAATACGTCTGTCTTGATTTAATTTCTTCTTGCATATAGTGTCCTACTGTACTTTGCCATTTTCCCTGAATAATTTAAATTCCCCCAAATGCCTTAAAATTACGACTTACAAAGTCTTTTTATTTTCGCTTTTACATTTATGTCTGAATTCCCCTGATTTTTTTTTTCAAATCAGTATGGTTCATGTATTTCTTCTATCCTCATCCGTGCTGCAAGACATTTCACAGGACAAGACCTGAATTACTGCTACGTGCGAAAGACAGTCAGCTTAATATCCAGCGCGGTAAGGAGGGGTTCTTACGAGGCTCTTAACCTACTACATAAAGTTCGCAAAAGTCTACTTTATGATGAAAATCTTGCGTCTGTTCGTCATACTGGTCTCTTTGTCTACCCTAAGAAAATGTAAATTTTGAGGTTTTTTTTCTAGTTAAAAATTAATCTCGACGCAATGACTTGACAAGCAGTCATTCCACCTCCAGCATTTACACTGTATTGACTGTGCCTGTCATCGAGTTCCAATTGTAACTGCAACAGTAGCTTCCGAGTCTAGTACAAACAAAGGACAATCCTACATTTGCATCGGCTACATAAACTTTTACAATGGGCGAGCGCACGAACTAGGGATAAAGAACAGGGGTGTTAAAAGTGTAAACGCAGAACTGCGTGCCATTTCTAAACTTTGCCATGGTGTCGTAAGAGACTTCCAGAATATATTGGCTCACTCTGTTTCTTGCTTCTTTCTTTTCTTAATTTCCTGCTTTCTGATTTTAAACTCATGGTTCCGTGCATCGTAGTTCAATGTTAATAAAAATCCAACCAGATGCAACAGTATGCATATATTTATTTACTGCAAAGTTACTCTACATATTTCGGGTGTCACAGTCCCGATCAGGCCACGTTGGAGGGAAGTAGCTCTACCAGTATTATGACCTGTACCTGAGGCTGCGGTTACAGTGTTTAGTACTCCTGATGATGGGTGCTGTGACACCAGAAACATGTAGAGTGACGTTGCAGTAAATAAATATCTGCATACTGGTGCGTCTTGTTAGTTTTTTATTAACACTGTTTTCTGATATTATTTTCTTTTCTTTTCTTTACTTTTCTCCTGTCAATCTTTTTTTCTTTCACTATTTCATGTACATTCTTTTCCTTTAGTTTTTCTTTCTGCCTTTTTCGTGTCTACGTGTATTTTAGTTTCTAAACTTGTCCCTTATTAATTATTTTTTAATATTTATCTCGGCTATTAACCAAATTGATGAACAAAATTTTGTTTTCCAATAAGTTTATTTCATGCCTTTAAATGTCTCGAGCACGTATGCTCATCATCAGGAGGTCAAAATTGCATTATACAGCCTCTGGTATCATCACACCAATAGGTGGCCGTCCGGTGCGCAGGTTGGGAGAGAGGACTGGTTTGAACCTGTGCACCGGACGGCCACCTATAGTTATGATGGATACCAGAGGCTGTGTAATGCAATTTTGACCTCCTGATGATGAGTAGATGTGCTCGAAACACGTAGAGGCATGAAATAAAATTATTGTGAAACAAATATTTTGTGCATCAAGTTGGTTAATTACTGAGATAAACATACTGAGATGCACGATCACCAAAACGTCAAAATTTTTTTTCAGTAGTTTCCATCATTATTTCTTGGTGGTATCTTCGATTTATTTTATTTCTTGGTGGGATCTTTGATTTATTTCATTTCTTGGTGTTATCTTTGATTTATTATATTTCTTGGTGGTATCTTTGATTTATCTTATTTCTTGGTGCTATTTTTTATTTATTTTATTTCTTGTTGGTATATTTGATTTATTTTATTTCGGTTATCCCTTTCAATTCTAATGCAAAGATTCCTTAAAATTATAAGCAATATATATGTCAAAAATCTTGTTAATAGATGTTATTCTACATTTTATGTTTCTTATTTTACGTCACTGTTATTTTAAACAATTGAAAAGTGAAACCACGAAAATGACATTTATTTACCCGGTTTTAGTTTCGCTGGAACTGGGTGAAATAATTTTAGAAATAAAGTTACATATTTTTCTTTTCTGAAGAAAGTGTGTTTAGCTGTAGAGTGTGCTTGCCTAGGTGCGCACGCTCTGGCGGAACAGTCGGACTCTCCTCCCATCGACTCGGGCCAACTCGTAAAGAGTAATTTCACGCTGTGTCTAGAGACTTACTCCATAAAGACCTGTGTTTCACAGAAATTAAAATTTCCCAATTGCCTCCTCTTATTCAACGCTAAATTACTGCGTTCGTAATGCCCGTTTACTCCAAAACGTTCACGCATTGAAGAGCAACATGCCTGCTTTTATGTCGCAATACTTTGAGGCTTAATGGATGTGGCAGACAGCATCATTATTTTGCAGCAATTCAGTAATGATATGGCAGACCGAAATTAGGGATTTGTAGACCAGGGCTTTTGTGAACGCAAAGTGACTAATAATCCATCAAAATTTTAAAACATAGATCAGAACTCATGGCTTAAAAAATTGTATGATTTTTTTATTTTTTCCTAAGTATTCATGCATGCACTTGCTGTAATGAATATTTGCTGTAACATTTATAGAATGACTATCTGTGTTTCGCTTACCTGTTCTTAACCCAGGGCCCAAAGTTAGCTCTAGATGCTACAAGCGTTATGCAACTTGTTTTACAAACCGTCCTTGGTATTCCACTATACCATATTATCATTAATATGTACAATTCCTTCATTTCTCAAAACATTTATCTATTAGATTTATTAACGGAGCATTTTACGTGACGTGTAAAATGAAGAGAGAGAGAGAGAGAGAGAGACTAGTACTGTAAACAGTTTTTCACACAAAAATATTATTCCATGTATATAGAGAAACAGTCTCAGTTAATTAATTGGAAGATGGACCATTTGACCCTCTAGCTAAGCTACCCTAAAGAGACGTAACAGACAGGTCGGTCAGTGTGTTTTAGGTTAGGTTAGGTTAAGTTACGTTAGGGTAATTTAGGTTAGGTTTGGTTAGTTTGGGTTAGGTTAAGTTAGTTTAGGTTCGGTTAGGTTAAGTTAGGTTAGGTTAGGTTTGGTTAGTTTGGGTTAGCTTAGGTTAGTTTAGGTTCGGTTAGGTTAGGTTAGGTTAAGTTAGGGTAGATTAATTCAGGTTAGGTTTGGTTAGTTTGGGTTAGGTTAAGTTAGGTTAGGTGAGTTTAAGTTAGGTTAGGTTAGCTTAGATTAGGTTCAGTTAGGTTAGGTTAGGTTTGGTTAGTTTGGGTTAGGTTAAGTTAGGTTAGGTTAGTTTAGGTTCGGTTAGGTTAGGTTAGATTAGGTTAGGTTAGGTTAGGTTAGGTTAGGTTAGGTTTGGGTACGGTAAGAGTTCGGAATGTTCGAGTGTTTATTATATAACATTAATATAAAGCTGATTATTTTCTCATTATCTGCCTTAACTCGTTTCAGGTCCTGCTGAGCTCAAACACTTTCCCGCCCTTCATTCCATGAAGTATGTAGTTACTCTGCGAAACTGTGTCTAAATTCTGGAATATATCCTAATTCTTTGCAGCAATTGCGATCGGGTCATTTCTTGATATTAAGTATGTCCGTCCTTTATTTCTTGAAGTAAACTTTCGTTTGAAATAAGGTGAATAACAAGGAAATGTTTCTCGTTTTTTGTTTCATCTGATGTTGAATCATGAATTTATTAAATGATTACTTAGAGCCTTTTATGGTCCCCCATTATACACTTTAATTGCACATTTATTTCGCTTTATGCAATAACTAGTTATTTCATCAACACTAATGTCACAATTTTACATCATGTAATCATGTACGTAAACCTTTAAACGCTGTATTGCTGCGGCAACTTCTCCGACATTTATGTAGAGCAGGAAGTGTTCAGTTGTCTTCCAGGCGCTCCCACTGTCAATTAACGTGCAGTTCGATATATCAGGAAGTTGAATCTAAACATAACATAAACGGAACAATGGGATAGTTGGGTTGATGTCTGATTGATTAAATTACCTCTTTCTTTTGTATAAATTCTGTAGCATTTTTAAAACAAATAATGTAACATCATTATTTTCCTCTACCCCAAACCTCCATTCCGGCTGTGAAGCCTATCGTTCCTGTTGTCTGTTTACACTTACAGTCTTAATTTCCCATTTTTATAACACAAACTTAAGTTTGCATAAGCATACTTTAATTTTTTTCATGGCTCGTCACCCCTATTAGGACAGGGCCTCCTCATTGTTGAAATTTCGAGATCATACCCAGAAACGCCACATCTGGTAGCACTCCTCTGGACAGATGATCAGCCCGTCGCAGAGACCTCTACCTGGCTACACACAACACTCATAACAGACAGACATCCTTACCCCGGTGGGATTCGAACCCACAATCCCAGCAAGCGAGAGGCCGCAGTCCGCAGCCACTGGGATGGTCAAGCATATATTTATATCATTCCTGACCCACATACTTCATTAATCAGAATTATTGCCGATCTGGTCTTCAAAAGCACAACAAGACTTTCATCAGACTTAAGGTAATAATTCCGTAAGGATATAGCAGTCATAAGACAACTATATTATCAGCCACAGCAGCAGACCGGTGTGACACTCAGCCCCCACCACATGCAAGAAAATACAGCACCGCAGGACCAAACACGGGCCCAGGCCATCCACACCCACTGGCATGGACCGACTCAGCACGTACACTATATTGTCACAGACAAACAGGATAACACATGTTATATGCAAGGTTATGTACCATCTGCACACACGCCCACCAAATTTGTGTAAACGAGATATCGTCCCCTTACCTACAATAATACTAATAATTGTTCTGTGTTGTATCATATCTATATAGCTTCTCTGATAAATTGTAACCAACCTGATGATGGCTACAGCAGCATTGGCCGAAACATGTAGTTGATAAGTTATATTATTATTCTTCTTCCATTGTCACTACAGCCCACTGTGGGCTTTGGCCTGTCGAACAATGTCCCTTTTTTTTCCTATCTGCCACCAACTCTCTCCATCTTCTCACTCCCAGCACTTTAAGATCTCTTTCTACTTCCTCTTTCCATATTTTCTTGGGTCTTCCTGTTCTTCTCGTCCCTTCCAGTTCTTGAGTGAAGATCTTTTTGGGCACCCTATCCTCCTCTACTCTCTCTAGGTGACCTATCCAGCTTATCTTTTGCACTTTTATCCATTTTACTATATTTCCTCCTTTGCTTATTTCTTCAAGTTCTCGATTCGTCCGACTTTTCGCTTCCCCGTTTTCATATTTAGGACCACATATTCCTCTAAATATTTTCTGATTAGTTATTTATACTTCATAATATAGTTGTGTTATGACTGCTATATCCTTATGGAATTATTACCTTAAGTTCTAAAAAACACAATGGGGATGACGCTTCTTATTGTACATCAGGCTTGTTTAGATTTAATAGACATCAATAGACTGCTTAGGTTTGTTCTTATTATCGAGTGTATTATCCGCGTAAAACGTGAGGGAAACATAAAAAATATTTTTCTCAGAACAAATATTAAATCCCTATCATTCTATTGCAAGGCACGTGGGTGGGAGGTAACTTGAGACGAAGTACTTTTCAGTACTCCGGAATACTGTTGGCTCACTCTCCTGTGGTATGTACGTGTCTATTAAGTCGTTCTTCTACGTTTATTTCTTTTGTATCAAGAAATATGACCCTTATTTCGATTCTGGGAGCAAAAATCATTCTGCTATTTCTGAGAAAAGGATCGTTACCATGGCAACTTATTATGAAGAGGGAAGTAGAACAAAAGACAGTAAAGGGAAGAATAGAGACCGTAATGAGAAATTCCGCGAACAACTGGGATCCACCATACATCAAGTTGTAAAATTTCTCTATTCTGCTTAAAAATTTCTCGCGAATTTTTATGTTTGCTGCTCATAAGTTGATTTGCGTGTTTAAACGTACATTCGTGCTGAGTTCTACAAAGATTTGTGGGCCCGGTAGCTCAGTCGATATATCGACTGAATATGGGCTGGAAGGTCCGGGATGGTATCCCGGTGGGGACGAGATTTTCCGCCCGTCCAGACCGGCCCTGGGGCCCACCCAGCCTCCTGTAAAATGGGTACCGGGCCTTTCCCGGGGGTAAAGTGCGGCCGGGGCGTGCTGCTGACCACTCACCCACTTCTAGTGCCGCAGTCATGGAAGAGTAGAGCTATACCTCTACCCAACCTCTGGGCCACACCGGGCCTGTAACGGAATCACTTTACCTTTTTTATCTACAAAGATTTAAAAATTTGTGTTATTTGTTTGCACATTTATTGTTGTCGGTAACTACTCTGCTTTGACAGGATCCATCTCGTTGTGTCATACAATATGATAAAATAATGTATGTAGCCGAACACAACATGTATATAGTCATTAATACATAGTTGGCAACATGTTTCGGCTCGAGTGAACCATCTTCAGGCCAATACTTAATATGCAGACATGGTGCACATTTTGGGATACCATATTGTTTGCAAAATATTTTTATTTCAAAATTCAAGTTAAAAATCTATTGGCCGATGCAATTGCCTTCAACCAAGTACATATACACTTAAGAAATCAATATTCTATTGCGGAATAAATTAAGAGCAGATTGAGGTCAGGAAATGCTTGCTATCATTCGGTGAGGGAATCTTTTGTCTTCCAGGTTGCTGTCCAAAAATTTAAAGATCAAGATATATGGAACTATAATTTTGCCTTTTGTTTTGTATGGGTGTGAAACTTGGTCGTTGACATTGCAGGAAGTAAGGAAGCTGAGGGTGTTTGAGAACATGGTGTTGAGGAGAATATGTGGACCGGGAAGAGATGTGGTAACGGGGGAATGGAGGAGATTGCATAACGAGGAGCTAAATGATTTGTATTCCTCACCCAATATCGTGTGGGTGATAAAATCGAGAAGAATGAGATGGGCTGGGCATGTGGCGTGTATGGGTGAGGAGAGGGGGGCGTATAGGGTCTTGGTGGGGAAACCGGAGGGAAAGAGACCACTAGGAG
>Ga0123354_10017092_pt1 | contig 11362 bp, 4 predicted proteins | sample TergutLab28metaG_2_FD_97872 | JGI IMG/M metagenome (GOLD analysis project Ga0123354, IMG submission 97872) | Labiotermes labralis P4 segment gut microbial communities from Petit-Saut dam, French Guiana - Lab288 P4 | ecosystem: Host-associated > Arthropoda: Insects > Digestive system > Gut ... | reverse complement strand
GCAGCACACCACGTGCAGTAACACACGTCTTGGTCTCCTGAAGATGGGCATAATGATGCCCGAAACATGTTGAGAAAGTATTGATAATAAACATCTAACTGTTGCATCTTGTTGGTTTTCTCTATCACTTCACAATTGTTTCCTACTTTCATGTCGTCTTTACCTTTCAAGATCATTTCTGGTAAATGAATTCCCTGTAATTGTAATATGAGATTTAAACGTCGTAGAAACGGCTTTCTGTGCTGCATTTTGTATCTCATTCTTCGCCAGTTGTACTACGTTGCTTCAGTTAGGTCTTTGAAACTATAACCTGAAATTGCAACACTGTCAAAGAGCTTAAATAACGGAAGATAAAATTTGAACTTCTGTTTACGGGTAAACGTAAAGAATTTGGGTTTCCTTTCATTTGCGTGTGGCGTGGTGCATTATGAAATTAGGTCTCAATTCTAATTTAATTTGTTTCCACAATGATAAAAGTCAAATCACCTAACTAATCGATTCATATTATAATTCCTCTGACTTCCTATCGGTAGACAGGAATTTAAACTTTAAAGATTCCCCTTGGACTTTCAAAATCATTACTTCAGATTTCTTGTGTTTTATTCTGGTCCCTTCATGTAAATATGATAGTCCCTCAAAATATGACACAATTGTTTCCTTCGAAGTGCTTTTCAATTCATTATTTAATACCAATTTAAACTTTGAAACTATGTAGTTGTGCTAACGAGAACATTGATACATAATCACAGAAAAACGGACAATCAAAACCCTTCTAGTTTCAAAATTTTCAAACGGATAATACAGGATGGTGTAAGTTTACTCGAAACAAACCACTCCAAGAAAAGAACTTGACCAAGGAATTTGGTCTTCACATTAAGAGGCTGTTGGTACGTCAAAACGCAACTGTCTTTGTATCTGTTTTATTAGGCTGACGACATGTATCGGCCACTGTGGACCATCCTTAGGTCACATATGATTTATTAATTAGTGTACTTAAATTACATCATTAGCATATTTACATTGTACTGCTATGTGAAATATACTTATTTTGGTCTGAGATAATTGTTTTTCTATCGGATTATTAATTGTTGCAGAAATTAGCACTGTATTATTAACTTAAAATATTAATGTATATTAAAATCAAAAGTTTAAAAATTATTTTCCGGCTTCCTGAAAGTAACATCGTGAATGCTTGAAACAGCGACAATGATATTCATAGTCAATATTGATTCTCCTAGAAATGCAGACTACTTTAATTTGACTACGAGTTAGGTAACCGCAGTAAGTAGAACTTCTGTTGTGCCTACAAATTAAAAAAAAAATTCCTTCTTTCCAGGACTTACACTTTGAAACGTCTAATGAGTAAATTTTGCTACGTCGCTAGAACAGTAATATAATAAATAGAGCTGTGAATTTGGGAATAATTCAATCATTGGTAATTTAAATCTCTTCGCGTTATAAAATTACGTTGCGAATTAAATAGTATTGTTTATCAGATTGTGGAAACCATGTGTTATAATTTAAATAAGTAAGGAATCTCGGGAGGAATAGAGATTTCTTTCTCGCTGCCACATTCATACCAGTTTTGGGGCCTAACCAAAGGCCTATTATGGGGTATGCGTTAGTAGTCGGACTCTTGCTGTACAAGTAAATAAATTTTTAAGAGTTCCATCATAAAATAATATAATAATTTTATGTAAATATTTATGAAAGGGAATGCGCTTTTCCGAAGATTCTGTAATTATTTACCACATGAAACGACGTAACGAACCAGACGACTTACGTAATCCCCGGCACTACTGTAAGCACCACAAAACTCCCAAATTTTTATGTATTTTCACATGGTATAGGAACGATCCTGGAATTTTAATTAATTCAGACACATCCAAGTCCTCGTACAGATGATGAATCCCTGTCCTTATCAACAACGTTATCGCCCGAAACGACATTATATTCTCTTCAAAGTTGTTTTACGAAATATTTTGAAATCAGTAAGTAAAATATTAAGCCATAAAACTCTAATATTGCACTCGGTCAACAAGCGCAATATAGAGGCCCAGGTTTCGAACTTGCATCCCCAGACAGGCCAATCCGATGTTCTGGCAGGTTTTCTCAGTCCTTCCCATAATTACTTAGAGAGTGCGTCAAATCAGTTCAAGATAATTTCCTACTACTTCTTTTTGTTTAATTATTCAAATTGGGGTACCATTTAACGCTCTGTAGAGCCTGGGCTAATCACTGCCTTCGCAAACCAACTTTAAATTTGAAAAACTCCTGTCAAAATGCGTCATAACGTAGGTGTTTTGAATTATAAAATATAAATTAATACTGAACCTCAAGAATTTCTGTTACCTTTGTGCCAATAAATTAATAAAATTTTATGAAATTCCACTGAAATATAGCTACCTATAATGTAACAGGTAATCAAGTTTTACCTTGATGTGGGATGGCTGAGAGCAATTTAAGCCTTCCTTTCAGTGGAACTCATAAATTCCAATTTATTGTTACGTCGAAGCTAAAGGATAGAACATAAAAATAAACAACATTCTTTTAGTCACCAGACTAGCAAACATTTCTTCGAATGTCGCTTTGTGTTGAACGTCAAGGACGCAACCTAACCCGCTACACTTTACTTTGCGCCATAAAGGAGAGGCGCAAAGAAATTTTCCTCCCTCAGTGTAACTCTGTTGCCACTCTTTGTGCTTTTCTGGACCGTACAGAAGTGTGTGAAAACATAACCGTAAACTACAGAATTGCATCTTATGTTTATTGGACCGTGCATCATCTTGATAGTTGAATAAAGAGAGACCAACTTGATGTCACTTGCTTTATTATTTCATTATTTAATGTTCAACATGTTTCGAATGTTAGTACATCCATCCTCAGGAGCTTGCGACTTATTTGTTGAGTTATTTCATGGGTTGTATTGCTCTGTTAGGATAGAGGTTTTAGCATTAACGTGCTTATTTAGTCGTGAGTGTTTAGTCGTGAGTGTTTAGTCGTGACGTGTATGGTTGTTTTAGTAAGCGTGTTTCTGCAAATATTGGCTGCTCGAGAACCAGAAGACACCGCAGCAGCCAATATTTGCAGAAACACGCTTACTAAAACAACCATACACGTCACGACTAAACACTCACGACTAAACACTCACCACTAAATAAGCACGCTAATGCTAAAACCTCTATCCTTACAGAGCAATACAACCCGTGAAATAACTCAAGCTTCTCAGGATGGATGTATTAACATTCGAGACATGTTGAGCATTAAATAATGAAATAATAAAGCAAGTTACATCAAGTTAGTCTATCTTTATTCAACTACAGAATTGCGTGTGAGTCTTGACCATTCAACATATCTTGATTTTTATCGAAACTTTCTACGTACGTACGTTCGAATAATCTGCAAACAATTATAAACAAAATTGCTCATTACAAAATTAAAATTAAACAAACTGTTACAATCTTAATATTTGAATACTTATTTATACAGACCAAAATATTCATACTCCCAGGTCTAACGGAAAAGTCATTTATAATTGAAGACGTTCAAGTGATATTCTTTTGAAATAAAGTTCGGAAATTAAATTAAATTTTGCAGGTATTATTGAGACAATATATTGGATATTGTCTTTAAAAGCGTCGGTTTCAGCAGAACTATTTCATCAAAACCATAAACGTTCTCAAACCCAAATCACAATTAGCTTCTGAAATAAGACACATCTCCTTTATTAGTGTAGATGTAGGCTTTCACTCGTGAATATTGACTTGCTACTGTAGTTAATGTTGAATTTATTGTGGTATAATTACTTTTCTGTTGTTTATTATCTGTGAAAATAAAACTGAAGGACTCTATTTTTCGCGTTACAATTATTGCACAAGATCGAAAAAGAACCATTTAAACTTTATAAGCCGTAACTTTCAATTATTCAAATTACAAGTTAGAATCGTGAATTCATTTTACCTTTAATAAATATAGGGTTTTAAGCGCAACAGTGAGTTAAGGAAGTATAGTTATGTAGTACGTAAAAAGACGGAGTCGTTAAAGACTTAACAGAATAAGCAGAAAGAAAAAGCTGAAAGAGTTTTTTTTACAAAGATTCCACGAACATTGTCCTCCGTTCCATGCACTTAATACACTAAACAAACAAAATTCCAAACGTTTCTTTATATATATTTGTGTTACAGTATCACAGTTACCATTCCTACACGTTTCGTTCCTCAAGGGACCATCATCAGGGAATCAAACCTTAGTAATAGAGCATAAAAACAAATTATATTAATAATTGTCCAACGAGATGCAGCACAAAGCAGTCTATTTATTATTCAACAAGTTTGCTCTACATGTTTCGGGTGTCAACCACACCCAACATGAGGAGTACCTAAAACTGTAACTACAGCCTCCGATACTGGTCATATTTTTGGTGCAACTACCTCCCTCCAACGTGGCCAAGCTAGCTTGGCCACGTTGGAGATGACCGTCCGGTATGCAGGTTAACCTTCATACCAGACGGTCATCTACACAGAATGACATAAACCAGATGTCGCATTGATACAGTAATTCTCCTGGTGATGGGCACATGGCTGCCGAAACAAGTAGAGAATAGAAAAAAACACACAAGAAAAAATTGTGCGTCAAGTTGGTTATTTACAAGGATCATACCAGGATGAACGGTCAACAAAACATAAAATTCTCCATTGTTACATTAAGCAATTGCTCAAGTAAAGTTAGCTATGACCCCGATTTTACTTCTCTTTGATGCATTAGTGTGAACGATATTTTAAATTATCTAACAACGTTCCTCCCCCCGCCTCAAAATGCCGAACACAAGTTAGAAGTCGAGTTAAAAGTGTAGCACTCGCGCATTGTGTTTTATTGTGTTTTTGATGTGTGGAGGAACGTCAAAGCCGAGAAGTTAGTTCTTGAACTTCGTGGTCGGAAGGTCTCGGTCTTACGTCTAGAATGTCATTCTGACTAATAATTTAGTGGAAGCACTCAGTTACTTCAAGATACTAATTAAAACAGGCCACCTTATCTACCTCCCACTTACTCCATGATTCATTATTAGGTAATCATCCAGTAATTTTATTAGGACGATCGAATCAAGGAGAAGAAGTGGGCGGAACATGTTTTCCGTTTGTATTGTTGTAGTTGTCCTATGTGTATTTGTTATACTGTGTGTGTATTGTTGTTTTTACTTTAGACGCCGGACTAGTGGCTAGAACTCATTATTCGGAAAGTCCTGCGACCGGCCACCTCGACACAGGTTTTTCTTGGTTTCCCTGTGTCTATAAGCAAATACTGAGATGCTTCCCAACATTCCAAGTTGCCACTACATGCTGCTCATGTAGCCCTCCCGATTTAAATTTAGTAGTAACCAATTTCATGTTTTGTTTACATGTAAAATAACCACTGCCACCGGGTAACAATCCAATTGCAGTAAATAAATATTATTATTTATTATTATTATTATTATTATTTATTATATGGGAGAAAAGAACAGTAAGTAAATGGTTTTATTAAGGCAACCTAAATTAAGTGGACACGTAGAAGACCTAGGCTTAGATGGGAGGATAATATTAAAACGTGTGTGAAAAATAAGAAAGGAAGCCGTGAACTGAATGTTTCTAATTCAGAATAAAACGAATTTGCGGTCTCTTTTGTACACAACAATAAAATTTTGGGTTCATGGAATGTGAATAATTTCTTAATTAGATGAGGAAACACTAGCTTTTCAAGAAGGACTCTGCTTCACTCTTATTTTGTGTGATTTTATTGGATTACATATTTCGACCCCTCGTAATTTGTGCTGTTGAAAGCATCAATAAAGAAAGCAACATTCAGGACATTAGATGACAATGAAACTTCCAATTCCAAAATCACCAGGGGCGTAGAATCTATAATTTAAAATATGTTTAATGTTCTTTATTATCAGGTCTCTTATGTGTTAGTGGCATTTACCAGTACGCTTATTAATTCGTATTTTGTATAATGGTGACTCTGTATATATAAAAATTGTGATTGCTTACTTTACCCGACTGTCAGAGAGAGAGATAGAGAGAGGGGGGGAGAGAAAGACACAGAAGACCTTTGTTAATAAAGTTGACTGTTGTTTTCCAGGTTCGTGAATAAAAATTTACAGAACTCTTATATATATATGCAAAATACACAAAAATCACCCACTAAAAAAGGGTAGCCTACCCTTAGGTTTTACACTTAATGCATTACATCCGGTTCAAAGTTAATCTGAATGACCATCAGACCACTTCTAAATTCTATCGTCATATTTACTAAAAATTAACTTTTCTTTTATGTTACTTATGAAATTTCAGAATGATTATTTTTTCTACTTTCAATGTAATCCGACTGTACTTTTGTACCTCTTATTCTGTCATTTCGATGGCAGTGGTATTGGTAAAGTACATTCTTACTCAAGTCACGTCTGAAACAAATTAAGGCCTAGAAAACAAGGGTGGTAGTAATTTTTACAAGGGGTGCATACAAATAGCACAGTTTGTAAACCTTCAGCTGAACACGCGGAAAGAACCGCAGCAGTATCGATAAATTGTAGGGACCTGCTGATAAAAGAATAATCTGGTAAGATGTATTCTTGGAAAATCTACTTCCAACAAAATTAAAAGTACTTAATATTTCCCTCCATTTTAAATAAATGCATAATATCTGTACATCTTATTTGCCTTAAAAAGAATTATGTATGTGTAGTTCAAATTAACTAATCAGTGTCTCAGTACTATCTGGTGCCACTAGCTCTCTGAACTAGGATTTCTTCTTTGTTATTCCCACTCATGTTTTCGTGATATTCCTCCATTCCTGTAGGTAAATAGCGAGAAAGTACTCAAAATTATATCGTAATTACTTCCTTCCACGTCCGTTTTAATGCATTATTTATTCAACATCTTGCCATTCGACTGCGTATTCTAGGTTTTTGACTACATCATGAAACGAACCATAAATAGGCAAATTTTACATTTACGTCTGAGCTTTCAATGTCACGCGCATTTCCCATCGTAACATTATTCGCGAAGAATTCACCGCGGTTTAGCGTCCGTCCTCTGTATATCCATGAGCTGCCCGCTCGATAAAGCTCTAACGCTGAAAGACATGACAGCCTCCTGTAAGTTCCCAACACCCACAGCTTCAGTTCGATTCCCCTGACAAGAGAGTTTGCTTTGTGCGGGATCTGGCCGCCGGAAGGGGCGGGGGCGGTGGGGAGGGACAGCCTGGCATGCAAAACGTGACGGAGACGAAGTACCGCACTAGGGATTTCATTTCACTAACTCCGTCGTGTGACGGTCACCTGTTGTCACTGTTATTGGCCGGAGCCAGCAGTCCTTTACTGGTATTGGCAGGTTCAATCCAGTGTCTTACATTACGTCGCCCTATAAAATACGATGGAGCAAACAGAATTTTCAGCTTGAAATGAATATAAAGATATGGTTCTCGAACTTTGTAAGTTAGTAGAGCTGCACTCCTTCCATGTCGAGTTCCAAGGGCAGCATTTCATATGGAACACATTACGCTACTCTGAGCCACATTCTGTATGTTTGACTGTCCTTCTGTACTGATTACACAAATTAAATACGGACAATATAAATGTAATGTTACCCGCAAAAGTAACAAACAAAGGAATGGAAGCCAAAAGTGTTTTTACAGGTGCCATAGGCCTAATCATTTTTTGTGACCAACACTGAAGAGTTGACGTACCTTCACTGAGGATTTCGTAAGAAGCCTGGCACGTCTCCTGCCTTTACCCATAGTTCTGCCTTCTCGCATTTGATCAACAGGGGCGTCTATATAGCCGCACAGCTCCTCAACAGCACATAATCTGCCTTACGACAGATCCACAAACCCTTTCAAAAGGAGATATCCACAACCTACGATCTAGTGTTTCCTCTTTCAATTTCCAGTAATTTCTCCTTTTTTACAGTCATCTATTAGTAGCTTAAGGCTCCGTCCTTGTCATTCTGTCCCCTCGATCCTTCCTTCTATACTTCCTTGCATAACGTCTTTTAGAACGCATTTCTTACACGAGATGTGACTAATCCAGTTAGCGTTTCTTCTTTTCATTACACGTAAGATATTCTTTTCTCCTTGCCCCATTGTAATTCTTCTTCATTTTCAACACGATCGGTCCGACTGATCTCCTACGTCCTTCTCCGCACCACATTCCGAACCTATCAAGTAATTCATGATCTACTTTCGGAAGTGTTCTAAATGTGTCATTTCTTAAGTTTATGTGTTAAATACAAGTCCAATTTGCTTTTGAAAAATTTATTCCTCTTTTTAACGTTGTTTTTGTTATTGTTATGCTGGATTTAATTTCAATTGCACTTCTTGCATCATTTATCAGGCTACCGAATAGTTGAAATATTCCACATCCTCCAGTTGCAGTTAACGTATCAAAACCTATACTGTTGATGTTTGTCTTGAGATCCTTATTACTTTAACCTCTTCCACAGTCCCTTCCATTACACTGCGACTTCTAAATCAATTAGTCTATCAACCCGTTTATTCCTTGGCCGTTAGCCGAAGGTCGTATGCATATTTCACATTTCGAATTGTTTGTCCTTCTATTCTGAATTCTCCAAACCCTTTAAAAGGTTTCATGGTAAATTATTCGGTATATACGTCGAACACAATCGGTGACAAACATCATACTTTTCTAACTCCTCTTCCAATCTTGTTGACGTGCTTGGACTGCGAACAATAGCCCTTAAAATTTCATTCAGTATAGCTTCAGTGTTTGGTCTTTTAGCGATGCCTGTCAGTTTAGAAGTACAAACAGTCTTATTGAAAAATCTATTACCTATTATGTGTTGAGATTTTTATTAGTGGTTTTTTACCGGCTCAGTAAGGTATCCCCTTTCAACCGAAGCCGCAGATTTCAATTCGTAATACCAGAGCACATAATGAGCTTGCTTTCAACTTCATTTTCACAAATCCTCTGTTAGCGGTGTCAGTGGCACAGTTCTTGTGGCAGAATTTCAAACTTTAAACTCATTCTGTAACTGAATACGTTTAGTTTTCCTTTCTATGCTCTACATTCAGTGATTATGATTAGGCCCATATTAAAATCGTCTACATTTAATGTGTTTATGGTACATTTGGGGACGACAAAACATAATGCAAGATGGCCACTGGCAGGCAGTGCCACAACACGGGACAGGTTTAGGGTCGAGCGGAAAGTATGAGGAAGGCTACTGGAGGTTCATCCGGGCACTCAAGAGCTAAAATTCACGTCTCCAAGCAGCAAAATTGTAAAAAATAATAAGTTTATTGTACACAAGAATTTGCAATATACATGGATTTGATTAGTAACGGATTTCACAAGTAGATATAGTCAAACTGTGCTGTGTGCTCTGTAGGATTTCGGTCACTTTATAATAGTAAGAAGGAATTGGGCAGGGATTCCAAAAGCCACCATGGTCGAGAAAATTCCCTAAGTCATCCATGTACTCTTTTAACATAGTGTCAAATCTTTGGGCGATGTGCGTTACACAGTTTTGGCTCAGCACATTCATCCCTTATTTTGTCATACCGGGTGACCGAGGTGCTATCTTTGCTCACAGCAAGCCGAATGCTAATTTCATTTAACCTTCGCGGTGGTTCGAGCAGAAAGTACTTACATGAAAGTAATCCGTTCGGAGCGAAACTTACTGAGTGTTTGTCGTTCTTCCGGCACGTTACATAGAATTATGCATTACACAATAACACAAGCACAACATACCCTCCTTACGACTTACCTGCATTTAAAAGGTGTAAACGCAGAATGCGACAATCTTTCTTTCAGGAATTTTATCAGAAATCTTTGGTATACGAAAGGTAAACTACGTGGGTTCTGGTATATAGGCGTACTATGTCACTTTACTTTTACGATGCTACCAACTTCACGTGTTAAACTTTAGGTGACATAGCAATTGTGAAGGATATCACTAATATTCCACTAAGACGATTCTACTAAACTCTGCCTGTGGTTAAAACTTTCCACACATTTTGTTCTTCGCGCTGAATGGATAGGATTGCAGAGTTGAAAGGTGAGGTCAGTTACCACAGGCGTTTGGACTTCGGACATTCTTAAAATTTTCCGTCTTTTAAAGTGGAGGAAAATGACATCATAAAAACCGTAACTGATGTTTAGCCGTCCGTAGGATTTTGTCACATTGGTCAGCGATACGGATTACTGTATTGTTGTTAATGATTTCTTTGAAATCATTACACCTACACTTTTACGTGGACCCACGTAATAAATTTCGTAAAACCATATTTTGTTCTTTCTGTTTTCAATTTAAGGACGTCAGTTCGAAACGACAGAATTCTGTGATGGATGTGAACCATAAATATCATCATTTACATTTGTCTACTCGTTTTGTGTCGTATTGTGTTCGTTAGTAGCGGCATGCGTATTATCTTTTGAAGTTTCATTATCGTGACATATACGGAACGAACATATCAAATAGCCCATGTGCTTCACAAGTATCACCGCTGAATACAGGGTGTCCCACTCGCTACCGAACCCGGCATTTCTTTAATAATTTTACAACTAATGAGGATATTGCAACGAAATTTGAAGCGGACTACAGACACATTCGTCTTCATTTCTCACACAACGAACATACTCCTGTTCAAATTTCGTTGCAATATCTTCATTGGTGTTACAATTGTTAAAGAAATGCTGGGTTCGGTAGCGAGTGGGACACACTGTATTACTGTCAGATGTCCGTATTTTCAGGCAACCGGTATATCCTGCCGACTGACTTCACTTTTGACACTACAGTGTTTCCTACGCTCACAACATTAGAAATTCATTTCAAAGTCAACACATAATTAAAATGTCGATAAATTCTAGCCAATTCTGTTACACAGACCCATACATTACTTGCCCTTCCTTCGTCCCCAAAACAAAACCCCGCTGTTTCTGTTTTTTTTTGTACCCCTTAGAAATGACTCGGAATTGTACACTCTGATCTAGCAGTCTAGAGTAGGAGAATGGTGTATTTTAGTTCCTTTTTTCTTACAACCACACACATTTGTCTGGGTGTTGTAGACTGAGAACTGATCAGACGAATATCTGCAGTTGCATTTTTTTTTGTGGCGCTGCGGCCCAACGCGGGCCTTGGCCTCCTCATTCTTGAGGTTTCTAGATCACACACAACGACGCATCACAGTCGGTAGGACTCCTCTGCACGAGTGATCAGCTCGTCGCAGAGACCTCTACCTGACAACACACAACACTCACAACAGACAAGCATCCATGCCCCCGGTGGGATTCGAACCCACGATCTTAGCAGGCGAGCGGCCGCAGACCTACGCCTTAGACCGCGCGACCACTGGGACCGCTGCAGTT
>Ga0123354_10017089_pt1 | contig 11364 bp, 9 predicted proteins | sample TergutLab28metaG_2_FD_97872 | JGI IMG/M metagenome (GOLD analysis project Ga0123354, IMG submission 97872) | Labiotermes labralis P4 segment gut microbial communities from Petit-Saut dam, French Guiana - Lab288 P4 | ecosystem: Host-associated > Arthropoda: Insects > Digestive system > Gut ... | reverse complement strand
TGCACAGTTTATGTTCTATTAGCTGTTTTCCTTTGCCAGATCATTGCTGTTTGATGTGTGCATTTTCATGTCCAAGACCATCATTTGGACTCACAACAGAATGTATTTTATGGGATGGAGTTACAAGCCCCATGCACAACCCAAAATGGAGAACCAGGCCTCTGTATTTATGTCCCCCAGAGGCAGGATGGTCCAGTTATACCCCCGGGAATTGGGTGCTCATTTTAGTCGTCTTTTACGACACGCATGGGCTACGATGGAGCTATTCTCATTGCCCGGTCACCACACGGTTGTTCCTTCCTAAGATTCAGTTTTAAAATACATTCTTTCCCTGTTCTTGCATGCAGTCTTCTAACAAAATTTCCATGTGGCATGTCAGGAATGCCTGAACACAGTGTTTTTTATCATGACACCTCCAGCCTTCAGTTGTGTACATAAATAAATAGAAACTAAAACTCGTCTTCTCATGAGGGGTACTTTCTTTCTTTATAGGTTTTCCTCCATGTACCCTGTAACTGTATTTATGTATTAAAAATCTTTCCTTTATTCTGTAAAGTACCTTTCCCACATTTTAAAGTCAGTTAAAATTTCATTTGGTATCAATAGAGTAGAAGAAACAGTAGTCAGCTACATTGGTTTGATAGCACTTATTGTGTTATTGATCTAGGCCCAGCAACATCCTAGTGTACAATTGCACATCTGGCAACTTGAATCCTATCAGATGGAGTGATATAGAAGACATTGGACATGAACATATTCTCCAGAATCCATTCAATGACGTTGTGTGGTACCCTGGGGGAAGCTTCAAGAGTAGTCGGGTAATGAATAATATATGTGTCATGGCTCTGCACATGATCCCAGCTTACATTTTGGACACTATTGCACGTGTATCTGGCAAGAAGCCCATGTAAGTATGTTTTATCTTGCCATGTGTGACAGAGGTTTTGAATGTTTTATTATCTCACACAGTTTCAACATCCTGTATTAATGGTGTTATATTCACTAGCTCTTCAAAATAATTCATAAAATTTGTCCATTTTATTTTTTCAAACATTATTAGGAGGTACAGGAAGGTAGGAGTTTCAAATTGGTACTGTACTAATAGGCAAAATTTTGTTTTTTAGAAAGTGGTGTATAAAATAGTACTGTACCAATACGTGTCTATTAGTTTTTAAGAAACAGGGCTGTAAAGTGGTACTGTACCAATAAGCATCTCTTTGTTTTTGAGAAAGGGGGCTGGAAAAAGGTACTTTACTAATAGGGATCTGTTTTTAAGAAAGGGAGCTACAAAATGGTACTGTACCAATAAGCGTGTCTTTGTTTTTGAGAGAGGGGACTGTAAATGGTACTATACAACTCAGATAATATATAAGCACAATATCTAAAGCAACTGTGGTGCATCAAGGCTGTACTCTTCACCTCTTCTTTGTCACAGTATGGTACGAGTACAGAAGAAACTACAACGAGCAGTTTCATGCCTAGAATTCTTCACAACACATGAGTGGCAGTTTACAAACGATAATGTGATACAACTACTGACGCACTTGCATCCTCTGGACCGCAAAACCTTCAACTTTGATGTTACAGAGCTTGAGTGGAAGCCATATCTGGAGCAGTATATACTTGGAACACGCAAATTCATCCTCAAGGAAGACCCCAGCACATTTCCTGCAGCTCGCAGTCACTTACGCAAGTAAGTAAAAAAAAGAAAGAGGGATTCAGCATACAGTTAAAATAATTTTGTACCGGAAAGATTCATAAAGAATGAAAACTGTTATATTACAGGTTCCACTTCTGAGATGTATGTAACATTTTATTTTGTTTGAATTTAAAATCTGTCTGTCACACTCCACCTGACATTTACATTCCAAAATGTCAGACTGAATCTGTCCAATGAAGAACACCTCTCAGAACACAAGAGAATCTAACAGGTCTAATTTCAATTGTATTTCCAATTTTATTAGTGTTAGGATTGCCAGACTGTATTGGTCAATTACGTTTAGTGACGCAAATTTTACCACTGTGGTATAAAACTTAAAAACACAGCAACCATTTGAAAAATGTAACGAACTTGATTGACAATGGTTTAAAAAATTAATACATGATCCTGTATAATACAATTCAATGTCATCATCATGAAAACAGAATATCTTCATTAGGAATTAATTTTCATGTATATTTTTATTTTTTTTTTTATGAATATGTAAAAACCGTTTTATTCCAATTAATTTCAATTTCAATTTACAAAAATGTGTTTTCAAATTATCTCCTCTTTCTGTTCATATTTCTTCTAGTCTTTTATTCTTTGTAACTGAATGAACTCCATGGGTCAAAGTCTTTTGAGAAGCCCACATTCATTCTGGCAGTAAAGAAATTTTCATCTTTTCTACAACCTGAAATTTCACTACAACTTTCACACCTGCCCATCACTTATCCTAGCTGCAGCCAACTGCATCCACTCCACATCCTCACACCAAATCTCTCTTAAGATTCGTTGTCATATTATACGTCAATCCCCTTCAAGATCCCCAGAATGGCGTTTCTTTGAAGTTTTCTAACTGAAATTATGTACACATATCACAAACCTCCCATGCAAGCAACATCACTGACTGTCCGAGCCCTTTTTGATTCCATCATTCTAAGAATAAAATTTAATTTCTGTAATTTGGTCATTTTCATCGTCCTTCCCTTCTGGCTTACTCCATCTCTTCCTACTGCGCACATTAAATCTGATTTAAAATACAGTAAGTCTACAATTATTTAGAATGCCGATACTATGCCTTATAATTCTGAGATCTTTCATTTTTGTTTTGACATTTCACTTTCAACTTTTGTGTTTGTACTTGAAATAAGTATGGCTTTTAAAATGTGTGTTGCCTGTTTTCTTAAATTGGTTCATACTGTTTTGATTATAATAACAAATGTTGTTACATAATATTTTTAATTCCATGACAGAATGTACTGGGTACATCGCTTCAGCCAGTTTCTAACCATGATGCTCGTGTGGAGGCTCATTATGCTCCGGTCTCACACAGCACGTCAGCTGTGGTTTATGCTCTTCAGTCTGATATTTCGAATAGCTCAAAGTCTACCTCGTCTGACCCACAGAGAATGATATCAACTCAAAAATCATTTGAGCAGGTGTGGGGTCCTAAATTACCTCTAAGTGTCCAGTAATATCAGATGAATTGTTCTTCATGGTCTCTTATGCCTCAATGGAGTGAGCAAGTAAAGAGAGTGAAAGATACATGCAGAGGGCAACAAAGAGGAGAAAAATAACTACAATGTATTAATAAATGTAATGTGAAAAGGAAGGGCTTTCAACATACGGACAGAGTTATGTACTGTTAGTATCATACAGTTACAGATATATTAGTCCTTTTCTTGATACACTTCAGATTAACTTCCTTTATATAAAAGGAACTGTAATCACCTGGCATTATCACATCTGTATGTCCATCTGTCACCACTAATAACTTTTCAACCAACTGATAAATTTCAATGAGACTTGGAATGAACATCTTGCCATTAGAGGTCATCTGATGTGTGTACTTTCTAATACCATGCCATAACACCGATATAACAGTTGCATGAACATTTGAAGAAGGCTCAATGCTAACAGACCTTAATGTAGAGTCATGAAATATATGGTCACTATTTTACCTTACAAATGTTGACTGCCACTTCATCTTGGCTCATTTAGCATATTAATGCAACCTACTATGAAGACCACCCACATGGGTTGCACATTGTGGTGCAAAGTGCCAAATGCTAGTTGTCAGATAAATTAAGGACCTTCTTCTGTATGGTAATAAATCTGTATTAAAAAAAAAAAAAAACAACACAGTGTTGGTTATTTGTTTGTTAGAAGGTAAAATAGCAACGTGGCAGCCATGTGAAATTATATTTAATCTTCAATACAATAAATGCGTGTAAACCACTGGCATATGAAATTTTGTATGTATATAGACCACAGACACAGATCTGTCTGAAAGTTTTGTGTGGAACATTATCTGTTAATAACTGTAAATACAGAGATTGTGTGAAACTTTGAAATTATAACTGACAAATTTCACGTACACACAATTGGTACTGGCAAAATTAGTCACAGAAACAGATCACTGAATTGTGTTAGTATCAATTTATAGTCATTGAAAGCCATATCATATAGACTGAAGCATTAGTCAGAATAGTGAAGTAAGTACTTCACTGCTTCTTGTTTTACACAAACAAGTACTTCATTGTTTAATTACACACACCAACACATGCATATATATATATATATATTATTTAAGAAGTCTAAAATTTACATGAAAACACTTAAAATGTTCCTGCATGTTTCGATCACATGATCATCCTCAGGGAGCATATATAGTTCCTTGCTAAAGTTATAATTTAAAACATTCAGTGAATTACTTCGTTATGTTAACTGTGGTGCTGTGGTAGCATGCTGCCACAGCACAGTAATTCACTGACTGTTTTAAATTATAACTTTAGCAAGGAACAATATATGCTCCCTGAGGATGATCATCTGATCGAAACATGTAGGAACATTTTAAGTGTTTTCATGTAAATTTTAGACTTCTTAAATAATATATATATGTGCATGTGTTGGTGTGTGTAATTAAATAAACTACAGAATGCACGGTGCAGCGATAAAGATAAAAAAGAGTACTTCATTGGTTCTTGTTATACATTAAAAAAAAAACCCTTCTTGTGACAGCATATCTCTAAAGTAAGGTACATTGTGTTTTCTAGCATAAGTTTTTCAACCAATGATGGACAAAGAACTCCTTACATGGGAAAAATGTCCTACAAGGGAATGTAAAAATCAGGTTCATTTTTTTGGAACCACTTTTGTATTTGATGCCAAGCAACTCTTTCATATTTCAATTACAAAAACTCACATTTGTAAATTATTATGGTAACCTGGATATACACGTACTTTCGTGATACAGAAAAACTCACAAAACACAAGTCATAATGGATCCCCTAAACAATATGACTCCACCATCACCTGTTGGTGGCACAGGTGCAGTTACTTCATTTGCCTCACTTTAGTCCTCCACCTCAGGGTTCTCATTACACACGTCTTCAGAGCCCATTAAATTGGAGCACATTATCATCTACTGCAACAAAATATTCGAAAATACAGGTAAGTTCTAACGTCTGATATGCAATTAGTAAAAGTAACAAAAACCATGGAATCAGGGCTCACATGTCTCTGAAGTACTCTGAAACTGATTATCAGCTATGGTACAATTTAACCATTAACAAATGAATGCTTTTGAAATGTACTATATGACTGGAGAGGCATGACCATTTTAGAAGGGGTTTGCTTACCTCTCAAAAGGATACGGGAGTTACAGAAGATGTTACAACAGGGGAAGGCCTCCATGACCTCTTCATGCTCTCTTGGCCTGTCACTGGTTTCGAAATTAGTACTGGATTGGTGTGTCCAAAGGGTATGAAGAAGTTTCTGCCTCAGAGGAACTGCCCAGATCTGGGGTAGGGTTTCAATATGGAGTCCCTTTCAGGCTCTACTTGTGCTCACTTTGACAAATGTGCACAAGTTCCTTTAAAATAAAATCAAATGATTTATTCCATCAGAACACATCATCAGCATCCTAATATGGCATACGTTGTTGTGTTCTGACAGAATAAATAATTTTATTTTGAGAATTAAAGCATAATGGGATGTCTTCTATTAAAATACCATGTTCCTTTACCTAGAGACAGTCTGAATACCCACAATTGGTCACATTGTGATCTGCCCATAACATAATCAGTGGCCAAGTGTGTAATATGGCTACAGAAGCTAACTATGACTTGACACCAAGAACTGTACCTCTCCAAGACTAAACAAGTAACTCCACTTCTGCATATACAACCTCAATTTTAATCTTCATACAGAATTTGTAAACATGGTTACAACTGCCAAAGATAACAAATTTAAAAACAGCAGCTACTAGAGTGATTCATCAGCTCTTAAATTCACCATGAAAGCTCAATATATACCTCAAGTGAAGATGCAAGTCTGCTGGGACATGACACTGACTAGTTTGGTACATATTTCCTGATGTTTTTAAGGATGCTTCAAAACATCAGGAACTACTTGTCCAACAACACATTGTCAAATTCCAGAAGACATGAATCTTCAGCAACACCACTGTGAGAACCTAAAATCCCATACATAATTCACATGTTTCTGTTTTCTATCTCAGAAAGACACTTTACAGTCACAAAAATTTTCAGGGTCCCTCAATGACTGGCTCTGACATGGCTTCCACCTTAAAGGTTCAAGTACACCAATTTAGAACTGTTCTCTTAGTGCCTTGGAAACCTACCTAATTTTGTATTCTTAAAATACTGATATACAATTAACTCAAATATTATGAATTAAAGCCTCAAATCCATCACGAATGAGTGAATTGTTCTGCCATCCTGTAACATTTACACTAGTACTTGTAGTAACTAATGCAATTGAAATGGGTGAAGTTTTGTACCCATCACTGTAGCCCAGTGAGACAAAATTTATAGCATAAATATGACATTACTTCATTGCAGACTACCACAAAATATCAACAATTAGATCAGAAGGTATTAAACACATGCAGAGACATTAATCATGTACTGCTTTAACACTGCTTTTATGTTCTGGAAATATGACAAAACAACCAAGCCAAATCAAATGGTCCAATTTATTTTCTTGTGGTACAAAGAAAATTTTTTAGTAGCGCAGTGTCAAGAAAGTCACAGAGAATTCTGCTTGACAGTAGCACTTTTATTAGCCAAGATACAGGGTCCTCATATCGGTATCAATGTAGAGCCAAGTCTTCTGGGATAGACACTGTACCAATTGGAAAACAGGTAGTAATGTCATCCAACAAGACATTCATCTTCATCCTCTTCAAGATGTAAGAGTTCTACAGATAAACAAAACACTGTAATATTATTTTGTTTCGAGACATATAGAAACAAAAATGCAAATAAATATAAAAATATCATATTTCTGGTACAAAATGTGGTTTCAAGAGTAACAACAGTACAAATGTTCAGCATGTGGATGATCAAATATTTCAATGGTGGCAACAATCTAAATTCAACATTACTATTGGCATATCCACATGAAATGACACGATAACTCAAGACTGTGCTTAAAGGCAAGAGGTGACAATATATTATAATACATAGAGCCAGCGTCAAAGCACACCTAACCAGTGTAATCAGTGTATTAAATGAAATGATAACCACATGCCCATTTCAAATGGCAACATTTACTTCTTCAAAGCTACATGCAACTTACTCGGCTAAATCATTCAATAATAATAATAATAATAAAGATGGTAATAATGACCATACTGAATTATCTTTGCCACATACAAGGAGTATAAATTGTAGTAGGTACTTACAATAATAAATAATTTCAGTGAGGGGGAAATACGAGACTGACTGCAGTACCTTAGTGGTGGGAAGGAATATGTAGCACTGCCTAAGGCAGCAAAACAATTCTGAACTGGTCCTGCCTGTGAAATGGCAAGTGTACCAACTATATTGAATTCACAAACGGATGCATGCTGAAAACGATTCAGGGATTCCCCTGGTACACAGACATTCTGATAGCAGCAGTGAACGAAAAAAAAGGCAAGGAAAAACTGTCAAAAATCCACATAAGGTTGAATCAATACCATGTAAAAGTCAAGTGTTTATTCTTCAGAAGTCAGTCAAAGAACTTGGGGTACACCTTGTACTTCATTCTGCAGAAGGACAAATAAAGGTCACAATAAGTGCCTGCTGCCCTGAGAGCATTACAATAGTCAAAGCTTATTCAGGGATGATATATTTACTACTGGAAATTTATGCCAAATTTTGGAGCTGATTACAAGCTGTTAAAATAGCTGACAGAGGAAGACTGCTCAAGGGACTGAAACATAGAGTGTGAAAGTAATTCTGAGGTCAGTACTACAGTAGGGGTGGGAAGGTGAAATTGTCCCTGTCCATGCCATTAAGGCACATAGGGGGAGTAGAAGTATAGCTCCACTCATTCATAACCTCAATGCTTTTATGGTGGTGAGTGGTCAATGTCACACCCCAGATGCTGTACCCTGAAGAAAGAATTTTAGAATACGAGGCTTGGTAGACGTTTGAGAGAAGACAGTAATCCCTTGCCCCTGAGATTGGACTTCCAGAGTGCCCAGCCTGTTGTGTTGATATACTGGCAATATCATCCTGGCTTCCCACTCACTAAGGTAAAGGTAAAGGTAAAGCAATCCCTGGATAGGCCCTGAGGGTTCCAGGAGACTCAGGCTCCCAGATTTCATGACAATCAGCACATAAAGGTTGTCAGCCGTATGCACTGGCTGCCTTTACCCCCCAGGAAATATTCCTGGTACTAATTTCTGTTAGAGGTTGAGTCGACCTCAGGGCCACAGTGTGGCTGGAAAGATTGTGTCAATAAAGATTACCAGTGACCCCATCGGGAATTGAACCCACAACCTTCTGGCCTGTAGCGCAGAGCCTCAACCAACCGCACGCCCCCTTCCCAATCACTACTATGTCAAATGTAGAAGTGAACTGGCAAAATGAAAATGCACTGTGGATAACAGTCTATTTTAATTGCCTTCATGTCTTCCCTACTGGTAATTACAGCATGAAAAAATAGGGACAACAGTACAATTACAGAGACCAATCACACTGGCTCAACTGTAATATGGATGACTGACAGTCAGAGCTACAATCCTGAATGCGTATTATTTATCCTGACGTTCATGATGATAACGATGGAGAATTCCATGAGATAGACTAGGACTAATTGCACTGACATACTTTGTGATTTGACTTCAACAGTTGAAACAGCATGGCAAACAAACACAGGATTACAAAGATTGGTATGATTAGAAATAAAATGCGAAAAAATGTAAACTGAGATGTTAAAATTGCATGTTACAGTAATAAGGTCCTAATTTTAGTGTAGTGAAAAAAAAGGAATGGACAGGAAATCAATGGAAATATCAAGTATTCAAAATATCTTACATTCTTTTGCTTAAGAGTTTGACAAGATCCTCACCTGACACCAAAATGGAAGACAATAAAGTGATGTGTAATGACGATCAAGAATTCACTGTTTGAATTTATGTCGGTCCAGTTTCTTGTTTCCCCCTGTTCTACTTGCATTATTACTAAATCAAGACTGGTTAAAACATGCATAAAGTCACTCCCACATTCTCTTGTTTTTTATGTGCAAAGAAGGCATCATTTTAAGTCCTACTAAAAATCCTCATACACATACTATTTAGTGATACTGTGCTACAGGTATTCCTAAAGTGTCTGCAGAAATCAAAACACAGAATGGAAGCCAATGGCAGCACATACCCATAAAAATGTATATACACCACAAGTCACCTAATCTGTAAGGTACATTATTAGAATAAATTATTTTGCAAGAAAATAACAACAATTGAGCCAAACATTATCATCTTAACCATGTTTTTATACAGCGTGATTCTCCTATCATTGTCCTGAGCATTGCAGCTCTCATGCTTGGTGTGATGATAATAGAAAGATCTTGTATAATATATGTATGTAGTCAATTACAAAGATTGAAGTTCAAAGTGTGCTTCACTAAAATTATATAATTTGAGATACCTATATGCAAACCTTGCTGAAACAAGGAAATGACAAAACTGCAATGAAACATATTCACTATTACACTATCCAGCCATAGCCATTAATGAAAAATAAGACTGTCAGCAAAAACAATTTTAGAACATGGAATTTAGTAATAAATGTCAAAATAACTGAAAATAGCACCCAAAGTGCTTCACTAATGCTCATCACACCAGATTTTATTTAAAGAAACCTTGTGTTAATATATTTTTACAATTACATATAGATTAATTCTAACACTGAAAAACTATAACTACTGATAGTCATTTCTTCTTGTTCACAGATGGCAGCATATACTTCTTCCATTGACACACCTAAAAACCAAACAAATCCAGACCCATAATTGGCAGCACTTCTGCAGACATATTAAGTTTGAAGTAGGAAACGGGATAAGTCAACAGTATTTTTGCTGAAAACAGCAACCTTACACATTGTGACCTTCCAATAGAAGCACAAAATGGCTAGCATGACAACAGACACCAAAATTATATTCAAATAAGACCATCACACACACACATGCATGCATGTGTGCAAATAAGACTATCACACATGACTGTACATGCACACACAAACACATACACACAGTTCCCATTTTTTACTTTGGTGCTAATTTTATGGATTTCTTGCAAATAACTAATGCAAATAACAATAAGTTAAAATGGTACATAACATCAGAATGGCACACGTTTCATTCAGAATCATTCAAAATTTATTGTTGTAAAAGGAAATTGAACTGTATAACTGAATGCAGTGGTGCTACTGGCAAGGATTCAGATATATATGAAAATGAAGATTTGCTAATTCAGTCGATAAAACTGTGACAAGTAGTTGTGCAGGGCCCATAGGAAAAAGCAGCACCACATTCACCTTGACCTGAGACCACTGGATTCTTAACCCTGTAAGTTTCTCAGTATCAATTACAATACAAACACATTTCATCACTTAGCATTACATTACAAACAAATTTCATTTTGCAATTCACAGATTTTCTGGGGCAAACGTCAATACTGCAAAAAGATTACATCATAACACAAGCTGTTTATAACGCTGTTATCAATTTATTTAAGGTTTAAATATGACTACGCTAGCCATGACCACAGGCACATTGATGGTGCAACATTTCAACATGGATGTGTTGTTTATTGTTCCAGAAACTAAAAAAAGCAGACATTCTGAAACATCCTTATTGTTGCACCGTGCATATCGTCAAATATTTAATTAGTGTACCAACTGATGCACATACATAAAAATTCCACATTAAAACATTAAAATCGCTCCGACATGTTTCGATCCTAAGATCATCATCAGAGTGCTACACTTTCTTCGCTAAAGTCACCGATTAATTTCGTTGTATAAACAGGGTGTTGTGGCAGCATGTCTTAATGTGTAAGGTTATGTTGTTGAGAGTGCCCGACTACAGGTGTGCGTCCTGTGCTTTGGTGCTTGATACACATGAGTATCACGCACCAAAGCACAGGATGCACACCTGTAGTCGGGCACTCTCAACAGCATAACCTTACACAATAAGACATGCTGCTACAACACCCTGTTTATACAACGAAATTAATCAGTGACTAATTTTAATAGTGACTTTAGCGAGGAAAGTGTAGCTCCCTGATGATGATCTTAGGAACGAAACATGTCGGAGCAATTTTAATGTTTTAATGTGGAATTTTTATGTATGTGCATCAGTTGGTA
>Ga0123354_10017088_pt1 | contig 11367 bp, 5 predicted proteins | sample TergutLab28metaG_2_FD_97872 | JGI IMG/M metagenome (GOLD analysis project Ga0123354, IMG submission 97872) | Labiotermes labralis P4 segment gut microbial communities from Petit-Saut dam, French Guiana - Lab288 P4 | ecosystem: Host-associated > Arthropoda: Insects > Digestive system > Gut ... | reverse complement strand
GTTCGATGTTCTCAGGAGTTCTAAGTGAAGGCTCTCTTCCTGGACATTTTCTTTTTGCGGCAGACGCTGTTTCTCTGAAGTTTCTCACCCACAACAGTACAGTATTGCGACTAAGGACACTGTCGTTCTGATGAATATTGAAGTGCCGACAAAATATCCGCCGAGTCACAACGCCAGAATCGTTGTTTTAGAAATACGTTTCTACAGCGAAAGCCCTATGCTCTACAGATCAGCACTCCATGACAAATGAAATTCTTTGAGTCTCGCTAGAAGGGCGCTCAAGGACAAATTCTCCCCGCCAAAGATTCCACTCACAGCTGTGTTGCAAAATCATCAGGTATTTCTGCCGGACCCTGTATATCACACACAGTTAGACACACACACACCCAGTAGGACTCCTCTGAACAAGTGATCACCTCATTGCAGAGGCTGCTACCTACACAAGACACGACAAACACAAGAGACAAACATTTATGTCCTCAGGGGAATTCAAACCTGCAATCCCAGCAATGAAGCAGCTGCAGACCTATGCTTCAGACTGCATTGCCACTGCAACTGGCATTGGACTGTAGTTGCTAAAGATAACTTATAAATAAATTCAATACATATATATGATATGTTTGAGTACAAATGTGACAATTATACAAATTTTCTGGAAGGACTGGAAGAACATTTTTGACCCACACAGGAATACATGTATGCCAGTAACACATATATCTGCTGTACCTTTGTGTGGTGTCTTCGCTGTGCTTCCAATTCAACTTCACCTGCTGTAACATCAGAAGATAACTGGATATGTGAAGGTTCAGGCTTCTCTGACAGTGAAGTCAATCTGCTTTCACCAGTTTCAACCACAAACATTGGCAGTGAGGGAACTGTAGTAAATAATGGAGGATGCATCACTGATTCCCAGCATCACTCTGCAATATGAAGTGAATTTGTTTTTATAAACTCTACAAGGCTGGGTGGCAACGTTCATTACAAAGATGTTACAGACATGAATTCTCTATATTTTGGAGTTTGCCTAGACTTGAAAATGTATATTATTCTATTAAAAGGATATCTGGCAAGTCAGTTGTTTGATGTGATCAAGTAAAACGCATCATATTGTCATGCAATGATGGTGATGCCATTGTTGTTGATGATGATATCAGGGGGTTGAAGTTCATGTTTTCTTCTGGCTTGGCTGAAAATTAACGATGCCAGCAACTTGTAACAACAGTCTGAAGTTCAAAAAACATTTTGTAAAAGTGTTTCATGGCATGTTTGCAGTCTTTGTTTCTTTTTAAAAATCTTCGTTGCCCGCGCAACTGGTTCTATAGGTTGGCTGAAGAAAATTTTTTATCGCCGGACTGAGCACTACAGAGCAGGCGGCATCACTGCTTTCTATGCAGTGACGTCTGCGCTATGGAGTGCATTCCAGCGATAAAAATACTTCCCGTATTTCTCTAACAAAAAATTAGAAACAAGTTGGTGTCACATATAGTGCTCCTCCACTATAGTTTAATGTGTGAAATGCAGACTTCTCCATGTGTGAAAACCAGATTCATACAGCAGTTTTCCAAGCGCCATGCTCGTATGAAACTAAGAGTAAGGTTGTCCAACTTCACACGCTTCAGTGTTTAAATGTTCGTGAGGTGGGAAGAGGAAACATTCTGAACTATGAACTGAAGCATGCAACTCCAAGACACTTCAATTCACTGCATCTTGTAATTTAATAACATCTGGGAATTTAAACTTTGTCATAACTTAAGTGTCTTGTGATAAAATAAGAGGAACACGAAGCCAAACATTTCTAAAAGACAACAGATCTTTAGACATTTTTAACCAAAATATATTGACAAACCATTCGTTTAGATCCTGCACTTATTCATCGTTACAGTTATACTAATTAGCCAAGTACAAGATGTGAAGAGACAATTTTCACTGACGCAGAGCAAATCCAATACAGGTTATGTTCGGCCATATTGTACCCAACATTTCTCTCCATTTAGACATATCGAACAGGAAGCGTACATTGGTGCCAACGTTCAGGCTATTGGTAGTTGGTATCACTAATCGCAGCACTTGCAGCGCAGTATGTATTATCCGACGTAGAGATAAAAAAAAAAGTCGTATGTGCAATTTTCGCAATATCCGAACTTGAAAATGTAGAAGTGAAGTTGTTCCTGTGTACTTCGTGAAGACACATAGCAGATTGGAGGGGTAACTCCACTCATTCATAACCTGTTCACTATAGGAGGTGAGTAGTTAGCTTCACGTTCCAGACTTTTTACATCAAGAGAAAAAGACCTAGTACTGTCTGCTTGGGCCTCAGTGGTTTGGTGGCCCTGGGAAAGCAATTAATCCTTGCTGGGAAAAGAACCATAATTCCTTGGACATCCAGCCCACAGTCTAGTCCCTATGCTGGCTATGATATTCACCTCAAATTCCCTTAATAATGAGTAATAACAATGACATTCTGAACTGCATATATGTACAAGAACAACATTGAGTACAATGCTCACTGATAACAAAGCACAATATTGCACATGATCCTTAAAAAAATTGCACTGAACAGGGTAGTTCCCAAGGAGCTTTAAGTAGTGCATACTGTAAAGAAATTCCATGCACTTTATTGACTGAAGGTTTATTAACACACCACAACTAGTGACTTCAAAACAGGCAGAACTATGATGAGCCTAGCAGTGATTTGGCATCCTTCCACCAATCCATCTCCATGACCTGTGTATTGCTCCCATAACTTCCAGCACTTCTTGGAATTCGTGATGTTGAAGATGAAGGCACTATGGTCCTTTTCAATGTCAGCAGCTTTTACCAGTCAACATGGTATAACATCCCAGAAGACTTGATCTTAATTGTTTGGGCATTGACAGCTAATTACTTATGCATCACCACATGTGATAGTGACTGATTAGGATATACAGGCAAAATACAAAGTTTAAATTAAATACCCCATGAATCAGAGTTTTAAGTATGTAATATGACTTTATTATGTAATAATTATATAATTTTATTACCTGTGTATTCTTTATATGATGTATATGAAAGGAATACATAGTGATGTCATATCTGGTCCATTACATTTCCCTTCTGATACCTACTCAATTGATGGAGAAGATACATTTGGATTTTTGTGGTGAATGTTCAGACTGGGATCTTCTGAGTTGTGAAATCATGTAGTCTTGTAAGTGGATAATGACATTTCTGAGTAACATGCTACCTCCATCTTTAGAATTGGAGTGGGGTCCAAACCAACCACAACCAAACCAAAAAGCTGAGGACCAAAACTTTTGCAAAGCGCAAGTTGAAATCCCTTGTTCTGTTAAGCCATTCGTGCATATGAAATGAATTGCTGAGCTATGGCATGGAAGCCTTTTAACTATAACGGGGATTTTTTCATACACTAGTGGGTTTCCTGTTTTGGCCAAGGGCCCTGACATTGTCAAGCAGTCCATTTTTCAATTTCTTGAGCCTGAGGATTAGGGAATTACGACCCTTTGAAACCTTATTAACTATTTACCAATCACGTGGTGTAACATAACACACTACTTGAATCTTAATTTGAATGTCAATTTTTCCTGCTGTTTATGAGATGTTCTGAGATTTTTCTCCATGTTTTGCTGTCATAGGCCAAATTTGCCTGTGATTTTAGCTGGATCTGAGCAAACTATTAAAAAAAAAGACAGACTGTCTCAATGAAGTGTATTGAATCCCTGACCCAAAAACGTAAGATCCCCTGGCAGCTGTGTCAGAGTGCAGATTATTCAGACTGACTGTCATGTTTCCTCTAGAACATCAACACATACCAGAGTCCACTAGGGTTAAGATCCAACAATTTGTGGTAGTCAAACATTCCACCTAGAACAAACATGACATCCAATTCAACAAAACAGAAGCCCTAGTAAATACCCATACTTACCATCCTGCTTTACCAGCAAAATTACTGGAAGAGTACGGTACTTGCACATTCTCAAAGGTAAGGACAAACACACACTGAGTATCATCTGGTTTGTTCTCTTTTTGGTGAAATATTCTTATAGCCACATGGTCCCTTCCTATTGAACAGCACCATGCTCCCACTGTGACATATATATCAGGCTACAGCTTCCTTCTGCCTCATTAACTTGGAAACAACATGGTTAAACCCCAAAGTCTGAAGTTACACATTAGATAGAGGGTATAAAATGTAATGATGAGCATGGTGAGATATGAGCACTCTTACATTGCAGTACAGTACCCACTTATTCAGCCTCATTTTGTGTGTTCACTTACATTTGTGGCGTATACATATATATATTTCACTTAATGTCGTATTTATTTAACGATGTATTTATAAGGTCAGTGCATATCTTGTGTCATTACAAACTGAAGGATTCAGGAAAAAGCCCTTTGTTCAGCGTGTTTACAGCAGTTTGCAACTGTTCCACATTATTGAACTGAAAACAATAAATCATGAACAAAATTAATATTAGAAAAAAATATATAAATGGAACAGTAATAGAAAGAAGAGAAAACTTCCAGAAAATTTACGCCATTATGGATAAAATTAGTAAAGCAATTAATATTGTAAGAGGGCTGAATAATTGGCCCTTATCTTAAAAAATGTTTGCTGAATTAGATCTCTGATGGATTGTGGAGGTTATAAATCCAAACATACTAAGCAAGATAGGATTGGATACCAATCAAAGAGCATTTATTTCTTGCTTTAAGTGCCACAACTTTGCCACACGGGTCAAAGTTGCTTTATGTGGAATGCTGGAAAGTCCTAATGCCTTCTGAAAGTCATAGTAAGAGTGCCAATGGTGTTTATTCACAAAGGATATTTTATATTCATTTCAGCATCTTTAAATTTTTATCACTAATTATGTTTCTACAAATTGGTGAACATGTGTAATAAAGATATTAAATCCTGAGTGGTTCAACACAGTAATCACTCTTTAAACATCCAAGTATGAGTTTAATGAAGCTGAAAGTTTGTAGCAAGTCTTCAGCTGTCTCTATTATTCAGCACTGTACCTTGTGTGTCCAGATGTGCAGGTTTTTTGAAGATACTATAAACATGAAGCATTATGTTTTCTGACGTATACACAAATGTTAGGACACAGCTCCACACTTACATCTTGTTCTAGCTATCACACAACATGGCTGCCATAAAATGGTCTACTTCCTAGAGTAATCCTGCAAGAGTTAGTTGGGTTGCAAGATTGAATATAAATTGTGGCTCATGAATGATCTTGTCTTCTTTATACCTTTTCCAGAAGAAAACATCGAATGACATTTTGATAACATTGTACAGAAATAACATATAAAACTAACATGACTACAGGATCACATTCCACAAAATGATATGTTTTTAAGCTTTAAGGATTGTTATTGTGGCAGCATTGTTTTTGTATATGTCAACAGAGGACCATATGTTGTGTGAATAGAGTTCACATTTGCTGTTGGATAAAAGTGTGTGTGTTGAATGGGTGAAACAATAACCTACTTTCCTGTGAAACTGCTAAACATGGTGCGATAAAACACTCAATTGTGTGACAGTGTGAATACCATTTTGAAAAGTGACATAATGCACTATAACAGTGTGTTATAGCACAGCAAAATGAAGAATGTTTTTCGAACATAGAATCAGGTGCGAATCTCTTTTAAAATCGTGGGTGGTGAATTTGGTATTGACATAAACAGCACTATGTTCACATTTAGCACATATAGTTCATCTGTAAGAAATTAGTGATATACTATTTCAATGTCTGGTATGACACTCACAACATATTCTAACATCCTATATTTGACTCATTTAGTTCAAATACTCTCCACCTTCAGTATGAATGTCCACATGTAAGTGCTGGGCATATGAAATACTAATTCAGAGTTAAGGACACAATGTCTTCATGTTTCTCCTTCTTGTCTTCCCTTTGTGGAATCTGGATGCAATATGACAGCAGGTTTCCCAAATAAAAAGGCTGGTTATGAGTCTTACACTGTCTTTTTCAAATGTCTTTTTCAAGGGCCCAGTATTTTATTATATCCATTTTGTGTGAGGCCGCTAAGTTAGAAGACAGCATCTTCTATAAAGCACTTGGAAAAGTTGAATATTATTCCACCATAGTTTAAATAATTTCTGCCTGTCAATTTTCTAGCTTTGTACAACACACTAGAAAAACACAAGATTGCCTTATATATACCTACTGATGCACACACAAAAATATCCCGTACTGACAGATTCACACATACCTTTCATTCACTGGATATAAAGTATCTGATTCATAATGACAAATCTGTTTATAAAAGTTCATATTTCTTTTATAAATTACAGAATAGTTCAATCAGACTTAGAAGAATATTGTTCTGACATCTGTACAACATAATTGCTATCTTTCAACACAATAGATGTTTGTATTGCCATATGTGTGTCTGCAGATATTGCCAGATATGGTCTACACCACACAAAATTTAGGTGTAGAGTACTTATTTGTTCAGAGATTGGTGAGTCGGACGTAGAAAAATCTTCATTAATGCACCATTGGTACAGCAGGTAAAAGGTCAAACTGCTGCAGGCATGGCAGTTTCAAAATGCCTAAACTGAATTTCAAAAATGAGATTTATTCCATAGGAAACAACCACTCTCTCATACAAATACCTTACGTGATTCATTTGTGCTTCCACACATTTTGAAAACTTCGGTATACTTAAGGTTTATTAATAATATACTAATCAAATTGGTCCACAATTGGAAATTTTGTGGTAAGGGGCTGGTGTTTCCAAACTTCCCTAATCTCATAAATTTTTCATAATGTATGTCACTGTCATGTATGGAACTAACATTATATGTAGAATGCTCCCAAAATTAGTCATTAAGGTTTTTTACATTTCTAGTACACTGCAATTTTATGAAGTGCATAATTGTTTATGAGGAAGTAGAAAGATTTATATCAAACTCAGATTGAAGTTCCTGTCAAATCATGGGCCTTTTTTTTTTTGACATGGTATCTTTTGGCAGATTAGAACAAATGAATACGTGACATACTGCATATACATCATTTATACGTGTCAAGGATTTGTGCTTCCTTGCCAGGCAATAAATATGCTCTCCCTTTGATATGTAGGTCATTTTCCATGTATAATATATTTAGTGTTCACATTTTAACAAGGAGAATGTAGACTGTGCTGGTATGGTTGAAGCATGAAACTGATGTTCATATGAATCCAGCCCAGATAGTCATTGCAACTGAGAAATGTTTGTGTGTCACAGTATACAAACTGATATGACTGGACATATTAAATGCATACAGTGTTCAAATAACTGCAAGCTAAAACTTGAAATTTGACACCAGTTTCAATTACCTTGCTGGCACTGTCAGGTTAGAGTTACACTTATATGCTCAACACAGCAAATAAATAGACTTCTGTTATTTTCAGTGTAGTTGATTGAAGAATGTAAAGACTTGGCTTTGTGTGTAGGCAATGGGCAGGAGTTTACAAATACATATATAAAATGTTATGTAACTTGTGTGCATAGAAGCTTTTATTTCGAAAATGAACACTTCACTGAAGAAGTATTTCTTTTTCTCAAAAGAAAATCTTTCAGTAGTAGAGAATTTGTGACCACTACGGATAAGATGTCGCTGCATGCTATTGCGCAGAGCAACATAACATTAGATTATGCAATTTTTTTTGTGGTGGGGGGTGGGGAGGGGAGTTTGGAGTGGGTGGGTGTGGTGTGGCTGTAGGCACTCTACAATAATGTATTCTTGAACCAACTGCTTTAGACAGTCTTTGTGTGCATGTTCCCCAAGTTGCTACACCCTGTATAATGTCCCATGTTATAAGTCAAAGGGTGTGGTACAAACGATAGTTCTGATTATTGAGACCATCATTATGGATATACACAGAAAACTAGAGGATACTATGACCATTTCTTTTTCATTGCATGTAGATTCAGTTATTCTTACTTGCTGTAGCATAGATGTAAGAATTAAGCAATCCTTCAAATTGCAACATCATGATATATAAATCATCTTCTTCCGCACAAACAATCATGAAGTCTCCAGTTACTTGTTTCCATTCTTGTGTGATAATACTGTATTCCTTAGGGCTGCTCTGTTGACAGTACCAAGAACCTGACTGCCTCTTTCTGCAATGCAGAGTGATTAAACTCTAGCCCAATGCCAGTAACCCAGGTCATTTGACCTTGGAGTTGGAAATCGCAGGTAACCCAAAACATCAGGAAAATGTCCAACACAACAAAGTGTCATCACCCAAGAAAAAGAAAACATTGGATACAAACTGCCATGAGTGCCTGGAGACTTCTTGTCCCAAGTTGTTTTTAAACATTTCAGAGAGCATCAATTGAAGATCCTCTGAAATGCAGTTTAGGCACAATGAATGCATGTGTTCACCATGTCTTGTTTGCACATTATTTTTAGCCACAGTGCTTTATGTTCTTGCCTGCTGTTGACATCTGAACAAGCTTCACAGGATAATCTGTATCCAAGATCAAGTCTGAGATACAGCCAACCATTCCATTCTTATACTTGTTCAGCGAAGCATTTTCTATATTGTCCATTCCACCTGAAAACACACAAATTATAAGGGTTAAGGTAGGTATATGTAGAAAATGAAATTATTATTTTAAATAATGAGTCTCAATCAGAGACTTGAAAGTGGTTCTAGTTTGAGGACTCAGTTGTTCTGGGGCATTGTGCTAAGTAGCAGGGTGAGTCCCACTGTTTTGAAGGAACATGCATGCCACCTTTATTTCTAGGAGAAGGAGTCCAAGTATCCTAGTTCCATTGTAGGAGAACATTTTACCATCAGTTTTAACAATACGTTTATGTTATGATATTTAGAATTATCTGAGGAACCTTTAATTTCTTTCATTTCCGACCATATTTAAAGTTGTATCTTAAGTTGGAATTTGATTGTGTGATGTAAACTACAGATATTAGAAAGGAAATTGATTGTTACAAATATTGTCTGTGAAAGTGAAGCATACTTAAATTTCATTCAGCTTTACATGTGCTCTAACAATGGTCTGTGAGATGCAGAAGCACTCTTATTCTTCCATAGGAAAAAGAGTCCTTCTGAACTTAAATCTAAATTGTCTAAACCCCCATATTTATAATGGTGACAAGTACAAAACTACTAAAGCAAGCCTAATCCCCCATAATTAAATAGGGTGATGGCAAAATATGGCTAGCAGTTTGGTTTACCCATGCACACTCTAAACATCACCCAAGTCCATGTTACTTTGAGTTGGCAGTGGGTAAGTTCTGAACTCTCTAAGACTGACAAGTGTGTGTGGTGGCAAGGGCAAAGATCGTGTGTGTTTGTGTGTGATGCATCTGCCCTGGTTGGTAGAGTGAATATTTTAAATGAAACAATTTAATTCATGCTCAGAAATTTTAATCTCTCAGTCTGATAAATGGAAATTCAGTAAGTGATTGTGCTTCTTTTGTGAGGTCATAATTTCTGTTAGGGGTGGCTATTGTGATTACTCACCTGTGGACACAAAAACCTACCTAGCTATTCCAGTGACTGTAGCTATGATTAACAGGGAACAGCAGTTGGCTGTGTGGGTTCTAACTCTAATGAAGAACATGGACAAGCATGATGGGCTACCAGCAATCTAGATTTTTGGTCCAGTAGTTCCCTAGACTACAATTTTCATGGTCTTTCTCAGTGTCTCCAGTGAATGCCAACATAGTATTTTCAAATAGGCTACAATAATGTGCTGCCACATTCTTTTTTTCAAGCAAGGTTGTGTGATGGTACAACTTTAAACTTGCATGTGTATTTAGGTGGTGTCCAGTTTGAATCTTGGCTAGGTTGCCAACTGTCCTGACAGAGATGCTTTATGGCATTCCTTAATGTCCAGGTGAGTGACTGCTGGGGCACTACCTGAAATGGACCACATTATGCCCATTCCTTATTGGGTACAATGGTGATGATGCTTCAGAATTGGGTTGGAGAGGCAGACAGTGTGATTTTCAGCTGCAGTGTGAGCTGTCCACCTTATATTTTCCTCAGTCAGTTGATGAAAATATCATGTCCATCTTTCAGTATGCTATAAATCTCTTCCTTCTACATGCTTACCTAATACCTTTCATGATCATCTATGTAGGTTATGGTACATGCTTTCATTTTGTAGGGTATTATTACCTATATAAAGACCAGTGTTGGTATTCAGTTGCCTCAGTTTGCCAGGTGATCGCTTGGTGATTGCTGCGCCATTGTCAACTGTCACTGATCCCTCCTGGTCATTTCTGAAAATAATTATGAACCACTTTGAACTGTTCTGTGTATCTTGAATATTCTTTGAATATTCTTGCCATACAGAAGAAAACATGAGTTAGGAAAGAAATATCCTTTATGAATCCTTCACATTACTGCACCCTTTGTGCAGTATGGTGAAACTGTCTCGTCTAAGGGATGTGAGATTTAGATCAGTTTTCTTATCAATTAGGCAGTGTGCCAACCATCCTTGCCACTCCAGTACACCTTGGTGAAATTATGGTTCATCATACAAAAGACTGGCATGTGACATAAAATATAACTCTATTGTAACTGAGTAACTTTGGTATTTGGCATGTCAGTAAAAGAAATATTGTAACTGCATTTCCTCCGGTAATTTAAACTGTATGTGACATGTGTATTAATTGAAGTAAGTTTGAAGTTGCCACTGATGCTGTATGCAAATGAAAGAAACATTTTTGGTGAAGGCAAACTCAGTGTTGAAAACACTATCAGAGAAAAGAGCAATGAAACCAACATAATGTTATTGAACAGTACCATAAATAGCAATATAACTGCACTGCTCTGTCAGTAAAGTTACAAACTTGATGGCCTGGGCTTGCTTAAGAAGAAGAGATTTTACTGTTTGTCACCCTGTCCAGACAGGCTCTGTGGCCCATCCAATCATGTGTGCAATGTTTACAGGCTCTTTTCCTTAGGATAAAGTTGGTCAGAGCATGGAACAGCTCCTTGGAACACTCCTTTGCCTCTTACATGCCTTAATTACATGGTGCTTGACACAGTGTAACTTTAATTTTATCATTAAAAATTATTGTTTTGTGCATCTGTATAGCTTGTCTGTTGAAGGTATAGATGACTTGTCACGTCACACCTTTGAGACAAATGATTTAATTTTTATGTATTTCCATGAATGTAAACACGATGGGATCCCCATGTGTGCATAGCATCTTGTGACTCAATTGACAAAATAGGCCCGAAAATAACTGATCAATAGTCGAAACATGTAGCCTATGTAATTACCTTGTGTAATAAAGCACTTGTACTGACATACATTATTTAACCTTTAGACACCTAACGTCAACTATAGTTGACGTACCGCACCGCTAACCT
>Ga0123354_10017087_pt1 | contig 11367 bp, 3 predicted proteins | sample TergutLab28metaG_2_FD_97872 | JGI IMG/M metagenome (GOLD analysis project Ga0123354, IMG submission 97872) | Labiotermes labralis P4 segment gut microbial communities from Petit-Saut dam, French Guiana - Lab288 P4 | ecosystem: Host-associated > Arthropoda: Insects > Digestive system > Gut ... | reverse complement strand
TATCAAATGTCTACAAACAAGTTCCGGAGGCCTGAAAAATGGGAGATTCCACTACATAGCGGCCTGTGCCCCCCCCCCCCCCCCAAAGAAAAAGCTAAACGTGTTCTAAAAAATCCCCCTCAAAAGTTTTAAAAAAAAACCACCATTTTTCATTAAAAAAAATTTTGTTTTTTTTTTAAAACTGTGAAGGGGGGTTTTGTTAGTAACCGGTTTTTGGTTTTTTGGGGGGGGGGGGGGGCACAGGCCGCTATGTAGTGGAATCTCCCATTTTTCAGGCCTCCGGAACTTGTTTGTAGACATTTGATAGGACTCTCTGGACGGGGGATCAGCCCTTCGGAACGCCCCTACCTGCACAGGAAGAGCGCAGACGTATTTTCGTATTCCGAGTGCGATTCGAGCCCACGTTTCCAGTTTTACGAAGTCAGCAGACAGTAATGTACTGTAAAGGGGACTGTTAGACTGTTGCTGTTAGTGTCAGCTCCTTGAAGGATACTAAGTTTTACTCTGTGCCCACACAATGTATTTACGTAAACTATATTATTTGCAAATAAACAGCGATTATTTCCTTAAACAGAATTAACGTGTTCGTCCTTGGTATGGAAACACTTAGCGCTTTCTGTAGAGCAGAAATTGCGTGTCTAAATATTACGTAGTTTGCATGCAGAAATCCGTTGGGTTTTAAGTGCCACATTCCCGTAAAGAAATGCGCCGTGCGCCACTGTAAATTGAGCTGACAGTCCCTCCAAGTAAAACCAAAATAAGATTGCCGTACGAGCCGTTGTATGCCATGGGAAATCGATGCTCGAAAATTAGGACTTCATCACGATGTATCCAGCCACGCCCAATACGTGAAAGGTCAAACCGCCATCACAAGAAGAAGAAGAGCAGATGTAGTAATTACTTAATTAACGATAAAATGTGAACCTGTGTGTTAATTGTGGATGTCGCCGTTTCGGGGGAAAATTCTGCCTGAATCTTCAGAGTGAAGTCCTGAATATAGAGATAGTCTTGTCCTTGATACCATATTGTCTCCGCTTTCGGTGAAGAATTTTGAAGACGGTTCCTTTACACACCATGAAGGCGAGGGGTAGTGATGGCACTAGATGGAAGTGCCCTTGCCGCTGTTAGAGCCTTTGGGGACGGCGCCTACGGTATTCATTGAAAAGGTGTCTTGGTCGGCTCCAGAGCCCCTCTTGGACGCTATGGAATAGAAATAAATCTCTTGCCTGTGCCGGGAATTGAACCAGGATACTTCGGTGTTCCAGCCATAGCCTTATCACTTTCCCGACTGAGCTATCCCGGACATCGTGTTCCCCCAACACTTGGTACCACCTACCAGACTACACGGTTCCATAACCCCTTGGTACCACCTTCCAGACTACACGGTTCCATAACCCCTTGGTTCCACCTTCCAGACTACACGCTTCCATAACTCCTTGGTACCACCTACCAGACTACACGCTTCCATAACTTCTTGTTACCACCTAGCAGACTACACGCTTCCATAACCCCTTGGTACCACCTACCAGACTACACGCTTCCATAACCCCTTGGTACCACCTACCAGATTACACGCTTCCATAACCCCTTGGTACCACCTACCAGACTACACTGTTCCATAACCCCTTGGTACCACCTACCAGACTACACGGTTCCATAACCCCTTGGTACCACCTACCAGACTACACTGTTCCATAACCCCTTGGTACCACCTACCAGACTACACGCTTCCATAACCCCTTGGTACCACCTACCAGACTACTCGCTTCCTTAACCCCTTGGTACCACCTACCAGACTACACGCTTCCTTAACCCCTTGGTACCACCTACCAGACTACACGCTTCCTTAACCCCTTTGGTACCACCTGCCAGACTACACGCTTCCATAACCCCTTGGTACCACCTACCAGATTACACGCTTCCATAACCCCTTTGTACCACCTACCAGATTACACGCTTCCATAACCCCTTGGTACCACCTACCAGACTACACGCTTCCTTAACCCCTTGGTACCACCTACCAGACTACACGCTTTCTTAACCCCTTTGGTACCACCTACCAGATTACACGGTTCCATAGCCCCAAATATTTCACAATTTGAATCCTCAGCACTCTGAAGTGCAGGTGCTGCTGCTGTTCACATCCACTGGCCAGTAAGACGAGCTGCGGGCACTGCTGTAGAGGCGGCAGCTGAGGCAAGATACAGGCATTCATTGCATTGAAATGTGTTCCGTTAATTGACGGCTTCTTTTTCTGTTCAGTCAGATACAACAGGTTACTTTCAGTTACGAGTTTCCTGTCTTTAGGAATTAAAAAAGAACCCGCCGTTCGCGTTCAGCCTCTAGAGCATGTTTTACTGCTTTGTTTAACCTCTAGACGCCTAACGTCAACTATAGTGGTCGTACCGCACCGCTAACCTCCAAAGTTGCATTTTATATATTTATTCAACAAATATAGGTACATAATATTTTAAACATGGTGTATACTCTCAGTTTTTTTCTCTTCAGAATGCAGTTTGTTTCATAATTCTAACATATTTGGTTACTGTATTATTCACATTTTATATACAGGGTGTGCTAAAATTAAAAAAAAAATTCCGGCGCCAAAAGTTTAAATCGTATCAGTTTGGCGAGCCGCGCTGTGACACGCCTGTGCTGGACAGTGCAATTCGACGTCTAGTTTTTTGAGTTTGTCATTTACCCGGTTAACGCTACTAGCACTTTTAGATCCTATATTGAAGCATTCAAGGTTTTCGTGTTGATCTCAGCGTGATCGTATTTGTGGAGGGGGACATCCCTTTGAGTATGTTTAGTCGATTTTAAAACTCAGTTTTTGGATTTCATTCGTTTTGTGTGTGTGTGTGTGTGTGTGTGTGTTAAAATTCGCAAGTCATTGGTATTGAGTCGACTGTAAATTCACCGGTCATAATTGAATTAATCCATCAGTCACTGCGAAGAGCTGTGCTTTGCTTGAGCCCAGTGCCGCAGCTCGTGAGGAATACAGATTCAAATTTGGACTGCAGAGATATGGTGCGACCATACTGCAAACAGTTCCCCACAAAAATCCGTGCACAACAAATTATCTAACTTGTTATTCAAAACTCCGGTGAACAGTGTTTATTCGCCACTTAGTGCCTGGAGCCAGATGAGTTCAGTCCACACTGTCATATCTTCCTTAACGTACCTTTCCAATTTTATTCTCACTTGGACACCGATGCCTCTGAAGTTGTTTTCTCCCTGCAGGTCTTTCGGCTCAAATTTTAGACGCGTTTCTCATTTCTCTAATGTTTTATACATGGCCGACACACCTCATACTTCCTTGATTTCGCGACCCCCCCCTCCCCCCCCGTAATAACGTGTCAAGTCGAGGTTTCCCACTATGTTATTTGTAACTCTAAGCTCCAAGTTTCTTGGACACTTGTGACACATTTCTGCCCCTGTGTCTATATAATTTTATGGTCTCTTGCGGCGTTTCGTGACGTCTTATAGTCGATGCACCGTTTGGTCTCAGTGAAATTTCAGTTAGCCCTTGACCTCAGAAAATTTTCACATACCCCTTGGTCTTAAGAGTGAATTTCTACGTACCCTCTTTCAGTTGTAGATACAATAAGATACATTTTTTTTAAACCAAGTATTTATTTTGTGCGTAAGAATATTTGTCAAAAATAAAGTTACCAAGACGTTGTTAGGCCCTGTCGAATTGTTTCGGAGAATGTATGAGCTATGCCTCACATCCGCCCAGCTGTTCTAATGAGCCAACTCATTTGTCTGACATTCATACAGTATGGCATCATACATTGGGAATAACCTGTTCTTTTGCAACATACTGCTGAAAAGTGTAGTGTTGGTAAAGTGAAAGACACACTAGGGAGCCCATCTATTATACACTCAACCCCAGGGGCCCCAGTAGATGAGAGAAGAAGAGTCCCCGCCCCCTCCCCCTTCCCGCCCGCCTTTATAAACCAGTCTGTATTTTCTTCGGCCATGGACTCCATTTTTTACTTTTTCTCATTTCCATATCTTCGTTCTGGTATACCGCAATTTTCATCCTTTTCATTTACCCCCACATTACGTACGTCCAGGGTATTAACGAATTTCTTGCGACCACTATGTTTTTGTCGGCCTTTTCGAATTCCTTCAGTTGGTTTGACATATTAGGTTCTCACATCGGTAATCTGGGGTGTGACGCCCTGCAATTAGGTATATACTGTGTGCCAAACTACAGGGCAGACCTGAAGATTTGTGTACCGTCTGCTGTGGAAATATTTGTATCACAATGTACGACGTCACATCCCTGACGCCTGTGGACATTGTGATTTATGTGGTGGACATTTTTCATAGTCATCTTTTTCCAAACAGCGGTTCAGGGGCTGGATCTGTTTCTGGCAAAAGTGTTACAGTGTGGGATGTTGCCTACTGCGCAGAGCCCTTGAGAAACGGGGCGGTTGCGTAAAACCGCAAGACAGCATTTGGGCGTCTATTTGTGTCTTCCTCTCCATGTACGGGAAACGGGGTATGTTGTGTAGGGCCATACTGTGAAGGCTGGGGCGTCTTGAAGATTGGGTTTCTACGCAAAAGCGTGGCTAAACACTGAAGATTAAGGCACTGCGATCTCCCGAAACGTCGGTAGCTTTAACAGTCGGCCTGATTCTTCGGCAGCACTGTTGTGAAAACCACAGAACTCGCGTCGTACCTCCCTAATGACCCGGAAGGGTGCACCTGAAGACGGTGGGTGTTAGCCTGTACGTCATACGGGTTTTGTCTAGGATATATACTGAGTGTTTCGAGACTTGATGTAGTATTTTAGGAACGTTATGCTGAGGTCAGAGCCATCTTTAAATGTCATATGAACATTGGCAATGGAACTGCGGGCGTTTGAATTTTAAGAATGAATTACACATAACTAAACTGGCCGCGCCAGATAATTCTTGCCTTCCTGGAAGCGAGGTGTCGGTGGGTGAGTGGTTCCTTGCGTGTCGAAGTGACATTCTTGGACTGATTAACATTTGAAGACGGAGGCGCCACGATCCTTCGAAACGTCGTCAGCCTTTCACATCATATCCCGGAACACGTGAATCCTCAACTGCGCCTTCTTGATAAACGTCCTATCCCTCGTGCGGGGTGCGCAACTATACGAGTATTAACGTACATGCTGGCGCTTGCGCGCTAGAGTTGAACTTCATTTTCCCACAGCTCTGTTACCATTGTGAATTTTAAAGGTAAAACAATCCCTGTATAGGCCAGGAAGCGGCATCGGTGGTCTAGTGGTAGCGTGCTGGCCTTTGGTACCCAAGTTCGCGGGTTCAAACCCGGCCGAAGCCGTCGGATGTTTAGGGCGAAAAAATCCTCAGCACGCCTTCCTTCGGAGGGGAAGTAAAGCCTTCGGTCCCATGTCGTAGATTTACGGCATGTAAAAGATCCCTAAATTTACGTGGAAGTCGGAATTTAGGCAAAATTACTACCGGACATCTTTCTCACCCACAGTTCCACCTTTCGCTAGGATCTCTCACTGCGGACGCAGAGGCACGTGGCGGCGAAAGTGGGAACGTCTAAAGGCGGGGGAAAGCAATGACAAACTACCCCCAAGAACTTTCCCAGGATGCAGTGTGCCAAGAGCCATATCGGTTCCATAACCGGGCTCTGGTTCCTGCCGAACCGGCCTCTAGGGTTGAATACTAATGAATGAATGACAGGCCAGGACAAGCCCTGTGGGTTACAGGAGGATTAGGCTCCCCGATTTCAAAACAATCGGCATAAGAAGGCGGTAAGGTTGTCAGCCCTACGCACCTGCCGCCTTTACCCCCCCCCCCCAGGAAATATTCCTGGTACTCATTCCTCTTAGAGGCTGAGTCGACCCCAAGGTTATAGTGCGGCCGGAAAGATTACGTCAATAAAAAAATTCCGGTGATTCGCGACCTTCCGGTTCGTAGCGCAGTGCCTTAACCAACTGCTCCACCGCGTACCGCCACTGTGCATATTACTGCACTTAATATGACATCTCTGGCTCGTAGTAAGCTGTGGAATACGGTGAAGAATGAAATTACTAAAGTGAGGTCATGCAGCATCATGTGTTTGATCATGCACGACGTCTCGTCAACTGGCTATGACCCCACTGACTACTGTGCTAGTTAGACAGAAGGGCCTTTGATGAAGACCAGAAATTTCCAGTAGGTTTTCTGGAACCGCTGTTACAGACACCACTGCGACTGTTGCATCATAATATCCACACGGCAGCCCTGTTGTAATACAGCCATTTGAATTCTAGACGTAGCTCGCTGCCTTTCGAATCCACGTCACGACGTTAGTCATTGTTGATTCGTGTTCGCGCCACTGGAATTACGCACCGGAAGTCACCCTGTCCGGATTCTTAATTCTTTCCTCGCCTGCTTCTTTCTTGTTTCGTTTTGTTTCGCATTGTTTTTCGAGTTCTTGTCCACATGTTGCATAACATTGTTAGGGCTGGCTGTCGATTCTGCGATGTACGTGAATTTGTCGCTGAATTGGAGGAGTGTAATACATTCGCATGTTTTTGTGCGAAACTATTTTACAGATGTCCACTGAATTTGGCATGCAGTAGGTCTACAGCAGAATGCTGCGTGGCAAATTAAATAGTTACTAGGCTGTCGTCTGAACGGTGCGGGGTTCGAATCCCGGCAGTGACATGACATTTTCTCTCCACCAAAACGTCCAGGCCGGATATGGGCGTACCCAGTCTCATTTTCAGTGAGTACCAGCGTTGTTTGCTGCGGGTAAAGCGGATGGGCCCTGCCAAGGACAGGAATGAGTAGCTGTTTATCTGCTCCCTTGGTGTGCCTTCATGGCATAGAAAACAACATTGCATTATATATATATATATATATATATATATATATATATATGATCCGGGGATCGAACCCCGGCGGGGGCGAGATTTTCCGCACCCGTCCAGACCGGCCTTGGGGCCCAGCCAGCCTCCCATAAATGGGTACCGGATCTTTTCCGGGGGAAAGCGACAGGTGCGTGGCGTTGGCCACCCACCCCCACCTAGCGCCGAGGTTAAAGAAAGAACAGAGCTATACCTCTACTCCCCCACTGGGCCTTCGTGGCTTGTCCTACGTTGAACTTTACCTTTACATATATATTCTCTTCATTCGTTCGAGGAACATCTTAATTTGGATATCCCTAGCGCGTCATTGGTGGCAGATGAACTGGTCGGAGAGTGAATGTATGACAGCTTACGAGATTTCGGTCTATCACAGCGGTGTTGCTGAGGATTCAGGTCTTTTGGGATGTGACACTGTGTTCCGGTCTTGGACTGCTTGACAGATTTCTCAAGACGACACTAGCTTCCTTCGAAACGTCGGAAACCACCAACCCAGCGACACTGCGTCACATTCCAGACCACCCGGGATCCACGTTTCACGACACATTCCGTATATTTGGTAATGTTCATTTATCTTGTACTGGTGGATTGTACTGGTCGAAACTACACGGCGGATTATTGCTCTCCTTCCTCCATCCTTCGGACCCTTCTTTCCTCTCCTTTAAATCTTTCCTAATTTTTATGTTCCCTTTTTCTGCGTCAATACAGTGAATTCGATTACATCTCTAGCCTTCAGATGTACAGTTTTGAGCATTGAGATGCCATCTGTGTAAATGCGTGAAAACTACGTGTTTCCATGGCACCGTCATTAGAGCTACGTAGCGGGTTGATTTAATGGTGATTTGTATGCGAGAGACACCCGGTTCGAATCTAGGCCACGATACCGGCTGTTGTGACATATTTCTCATGGCTTTCCTGAATAATACCAGGCCGGGACAGCACTCCCAACTCCTAACGCTTCCTCTCTTATTATTTCCAATCCGTAATTCGCCTCTGATCCTAAAGCCTACATTATGTAGTCTGATGTAGTGACGGCATCGTAAAATAAATAAACCACAAAAGAACATACATAGTAGAGAGAGAGCCACATTGTGATCACCTTTCATGTCAAAATTTCTGAAAAAAGAAAGCTTTATTACAGGCCACCAGCGCACCTGGTGGATTTCTCAGCAAGCAATAGTTCCTTGTATTGCTGTGTGCAGTGTTGCTACCGTACGTTTACTTGTATGAATAAAGAAGCGGCAGTGCCGGCAAGTTGCCTTTTGAAGTGCGGCTGCCGAAGCTCGTCTGGCTGGCCATCCCTGAAGTTTCATCGACGCAGACCATATAGTAGTATACAAATTTCTGACTTTTTGCTGCGTGGTGAACGAAGGTGGAGTGGGACGTGAACACTACAAGTGGGCAAGGTCGCGAGGCCACAGGCCCCACGCTGCACTTGGTTACGTTGCGTGTGTAGGCCTGCAGGTGAAGGTGCGACGTTCTTACACTGCAGACCCGAAGACCGAGTGGTCGCAAGAGTTTACCGAATTTACTGAGCTGCTCATTTGCTTCTGGATGAAATTTTGCTTTGCTGGTAAAGACAAATAGATATTTTGATCCGTATTGGTTGTTGGAATATTTAGGAAAATCAAAGATGAGAGAAAAGCTTTTTGGTAGTAATTGCTTATATGCAAATGATCATGTAGCGCGCAAGAAAGCAATTAATTGCAGTTTTGTTTTACAACAGAGAAACATAGGAAAGCTGTTACTTAATGGGAGGGTCTAACGAAGAAAATATCGCAAGGGGTCGAGGAAGGGAATAGAGAAATAAGGTTGATAATTTAATTACCTCTATGGATACTTGGTGTGAGGGATGTCCTGCGGAAAACCTGGTGTTAGCAATCGCAGCCATTGTAAGATGCGTATGAACTTAAGATGTAATAAATCTATTCAAATCGTAACCAAGTCCTTTGAAAATGTGGCTGAATTTAAATATGTTTTGACACCTCCCCTCCCCCCGGCTCGACAGCCCAAGTGGGCCTAGGCTTCCTCTGTGAGGTTCCTGGATCACACTCAGACACACCACACTCGGTAGGACTCCTATGGACGGGTCATCCTTCCGACGCAGACAACACACAACACTCAGAACAGATAGACATCCGTGCCCCCAGCGGAATTCGAACCCGTAGACCCACGCCGTAGATCGCGCGGCCACTTGGATCGGGTTAGTTTAAATATATAGGATCCCTAAATTACAGTCGCATTCGTAAATAAATTAAGGGCGGATTTAAGCTGCTTGATTTTCGTTGCCATGCGGTTCACAGTCTCTTGTCTCCCAATCTGAACACGTAAAGATTAACATACGCAAAAGTAGAACATTACCTGCTTTTTATGAGTGTGGAACTTGGTTTATCTCTCTTTCAGGAAAGAATATACAGTGGGGGGGGGGGTAAAAGCAATCCCATTACAGGGCTGCTCAGGCCCTGAGGGTTCCTGGAAGTTGAAGCTCCCAGATTTCAAGACATTATACACATGAAGGTGGTACGGTTGTTAGCCCTACGTACCGGCAATTTTTACCCCATCAGGAAATATTCCTGGTACTCATTTCTGTTACAGGCTGAGTCAACCCCAGGGCTATAGTACGGCCGGAAGTATTATGTCAATGAAAAATTCCAGTGGCAACATCAGGAATCGAAACCGCGACCTTCCGGTTTGTAGCAGAGTGTCTCAATCAACTGTGCCAACGCAGTGTGGGTAAAATACTTCAAATTGTGAGGAACGTCGAAGATGTTTGAAAACAGGACGCTTTGAACAACGCGGAACTCCTCGTCAAATGGTGGGAAAACCTTCGGAAAGGCGTAGGCGTAGATCCGGATGATAATGTTAAAATGAATCTTAAAGACGTAGGGTGGGAGAATGTGGACTAGATTTATTTGGCTGAAGACAGTGAGTGAGTAGTGGCGAAGAACTGTTATCGGAAGAAGGATTCTGCTGAACGAAGTTAGTGACTTTTCAAAATAGGCTGTTTGATCTTGCCACATTTTCTTAGGATTTATTCGCTCTGTGCCTAGTGCAGTCTGGTGATGAGTAAGTTAGCATGAACTGCATGTTTATATTCTTTCGTTCATCCATTCACTGGATGTTGGAACATGGAAGCAAGGGTGAATACGTAGGTGGACTCGCCCGCCCATCCTGTCCAGAGTGCAGGGCAATGAAGCTTGCGGGCTGGCTATGCTGAGCGCGAACGAGCTGCGCTCAGAGCATGACGCTAGGTAGTCACTCCGTAGGCCGGACTGCGAGAGCCAGCGAACTAGCGAGCGAGAGACGGATCACCCGCTGGGTATCTGCAGGTCGCTGGAGTGTTGGTTAGTCTGTTGCTGGGCCAGACCGATCTGCGACCTCCGAGGGTCTCCTCAATCTTCATCTTTCACAATTCTGATTTGTGCCTCCTCCTGCAGAAGGTGTTTAGTCGTGTGGATGTATGTTTGTATTTATATTCTCAGTACGTAGTCAATATTGATCGTGCCGTGTGAAAGTGCTGGCAGGAGCCAGTACCGGGGGAAAGGAAGGAATTTGAGCAACGGAACTGGTTTGTTACTTAGCTGTTGAATGTGCTGGTATAATCCGGCTGGATCATCGCTATAGAAGAAGCAGTTCGCGTTTTATTGAAACTGTTGCACAGTCGGTATTTCGTAAGATTAGTTGTGGCTTATTAAGTGTCGTTGAAGTGTTGTGTAAGTGTATATTTGCAGTGAGAACAGTGTTTCTAAGAGTACGTGTAGCGAAATTCCGTTATCGTTCTCGTCATCCGAATTCAGAGACTTGGCATTTCATCTAAACCATGATGAGTCTAGACCAGTGTTCTACCATCAATCTCTGCCACATCTTTTGAACCACGTATTGATTCAGAAGATTTATACTAAAGTGTCTGAAGAAAACATTGCAACGCGGATTAGTATTGTAACGAGGTTCCACGCCGATTGGCTTCCGACAGAGCTAAACAAGAGCTTGCAAGGCGGACAGCTTACCTGCATCATCGTTTGTACTCGGTGAGATAAATGTTGTACTAGTGAAATTAAGCTGGTCATTACACGTAAGACCTTCGCGTTTGACTTTTCGTGACCCCATAATTCTGCGTATTAAATGGCTTCCCTCTGGTTATAGCAACAGTCAAGGTATTTGTCAGACCCCCAACTGTAATAAAGTATTATATATTTTGTACACGGTTTTAACGTGCATGTAATCCGCTTGGGAAAGTACAGCCTGGCCGGAGGGTTTGCATTCGAATGGTCTCCTTTTTTATTTTCACTTTCATTCTATGGTAATGGTAAGCTCGGCCGACCGGTTTCTGTAAGTAGTCTTACATCATCATAATTAACAGAGCCCGAAGTCTACATTGGTTATTTAACCCTTTGACGCCTAATGTCAACTATAGTGGTCGTACCGCACCGCTAACCTCTAAAGTTGCATTTTATATATTTATTCAACAAATATAGGTACTGAATATTTTAAACATGGTATATACT
>Ga0123354_10017086_pt1 | contig 11367 bp, 7 predicted proteins | sample TergutLab28metaG_2_FD_97872 | JGI IMG/M metagenome (GOLD analysis project Ga0123354, IMG submission 97872) | Labiotermes labralis P4 segment gut microbial communities from Petit-Saut dam, French Guiana - Lab288 P4 | ecosystem: Host-associated > Arthropoda: Insects > Digestive system > Gut ... | reverse complement strand
GAGTGGACCCCGTTCCAGACCCACTACTACTCAGAAAATCTGGTAGCGCCGGGGATCGAACCCGGGACCTCTGTATCTGTAGCCAGAAACTCTGACCACTAGACCACAGAGGCGGTCAGTGTTTTCATGAACAGTGTTTGTAATTCTGTTTGTAATACTACCCGTCTCATGTTCGCTGACAACTTCAGAATCTTCCATTGCATCAGTATTGTGGAGGACTGCAAATTCTTGCAGTATGACGTTGACCCTGTCCATAAGTGGTGCCTGGACAATGGCATGAATCCCAATGTAGGCAAAACTACTTTTATTTAATTTTTTCATAAAATGAACAGTATTGTTTTTAGATATAAACTAGGTCTTATTCGTCTTACCATCATTCCCCATGTGTTAAAGATCTTGGTGGTACTCTTAGACTCTGGATTTGCTGGATGTAACCTCCATTTGATTATCTTCACCATGTTTATAATTGTTGCCTTACAAACTAGGCTGGTTTCTTGCTGGGTCTGATAATCCTCACAGGTTGATTGAGGGCATGATGTATGTGCCTCGGGATGTGTCTGTTTTCCCCGAAAGTGGACCTGAAGAACTCAAACTGTTCACTCTCACTTACTTAAGGCTCTTGGTGTGTTCGTCAGGGTGCAGATGACAGGCTCTTCATTAAAAAGGTTGTGATGTGATGCAGAAGTTAGATAGAGGTTAGTGTGGAAGGGTTTTTGGTAAATGGAAGGTGCCAATCCCTCTCCATCACTGTGGTGAATTGGATGTTCTGGTGAACACTGTTTAGGTGGTCCAAGAAACCCTTCTGCCTCTCTGGTCTGTGGTGCCAGATCAAACTGTTTCATCCATGTCATGAAACCAGCAGAGAGGCTTATGGGCTGTATAACCAGTCAAATGTCTTAGTCGGAAAACATGATCTTCACAGGAACATTACTTGCAGTGACCACAAGAGACATAAGTGTAGGTCTACCAACGAGGTTGTGACAGTAATGGCATGACGGGCACAGTATATTTATTAATGCTGCATATTTCATTGTTGTACATATGAGGCTTACCTGTTCAAAACAGAGTCAGTTGTTAATGACACTGTAAAATTTTAACCCCGCACATCCTGATTGTCATGACAGTCTGATATGTCACTCAACTTGTGTGCACAAAGTCCAAGAACAAAGTGTCAGTGTCCCCAGTCTGGGGTAGCATCAAAACTCCAGCCTTTGTAACTTCAAAAGCAGATGTGCCACAAATTCCTGCTATATCATGTAGCATTTCTTTGCACCAGATTTAGCAAGGCAATAAGGTCACTAACCCTTAGATAAGGGTAGGTTGAAGCCATCTTTTTACAATCCTTATCATAAACCTACAACAATCCCTGCAATCAAGGAAGTTTCAACAATCTTGGGGTCCAAATCCTTGCTATGAACACTGCCTAAATAAGAAACCATCAGGCTAATTTAACGAATTCAAAAATCTTGATCCACTGCACCAGTGTCCATTATATTCACCGGTATTGTTTTGCTCCCATATAAAATAAATTTTTGAAGTGAGTTGTACAAACACCAATTTACCTGCAATGTACTGAACATGCAACTGATCTGATCTGGAATCATGGATTGTCAGTAACAGCTGCTTGCTCTGATACCTTCTTCTTGAGGTTCTCCATGTGGAAATCTGGGATCACAGGAGAAAAATTGTTGATTCCATAGCCACTGCATCAGTTTCTCCTATAACTGTCCACCAGAACTGAAGTATTAGGTGATTAGGATGTGACAGAACATGACCAGGCTGCTTTCCTCAGAGTGTTGGCTGAGGATGTTTAAGGCTGTCCTAATGGCCATTCAGATGAACAGAGAAAATGTATGGAAGCTGTTGATAATGTTCTCTGTCCCATTCATACGCTGTGCGGCATTGTACAAACTTATGGTGTAACAAGTTCCCCACAAAGGGGACATCACACCTATTTGATACTTGGATAGCTGATTGGAGCTCAGTATTGCCTAGAGGGAATCCCTCTTTGTGAAATTTTAGGTCTCCATAAAACCTCAGAGGCCTTGAGTCCAGCAGACACTTTTGTTGGCACATCTCTGCAACCATAAGGACTTCTTGAGGAGAAGAGTGATCTTGCATTTGACAGTCTGAGTGGGAGTAACCTTCTATAGGCTGGGTCTTCCAGGAGGGCGCCAATCTTCATATTGTAGTCCACAGTTTTGAGTACTGTGACCTGCATCTCGGCCCCTCCCTAGCTCCTTTGCTGGTTACAGAGTGGTCATAACTGAACACTGTGCTCTTCTCCTGCATGGCTATTTTGTCTTAGACTTCGAGCCACAAGGAACTACTCTCCCAGTGACACAGTATCACATGATAGAAGACTTGAATCTCTATCTTACTCATATGTTTCAGTATTTTTCAGCATAGCTGAGAAGATGCTTTTAGGCTATGTATATTTACTGAAAAAGAAGCAAGTATGTTTTGGGGATGATTAGACCATGTATGTACTCCCACATCAGGATTTTAGCCATATGAGCAATTTTATGAAACTAGTATGAGAATTATATGATGACAAAAATTCCAGTGCTGTGCTATTAATTTCTTACACCCAGACAGACACATGAACTTGTGAGACAAGAGTGAAACTGGTGCCATGTACTGTTTTAGTGTGGTGTGATATATGATGAAAACCTTGGGAAAATATTCACTGCTTGTTGTAATATTTTTGTAGAATTTAAATCAGCAAGATATTGACTGTACAAACTCCTCTTTCATTTTCAGTTTTGTGGTGTTGACTTATCAACCACTGGGGCTAGGCATGTCAAGTTTGGGATGGAGATAGACCATAAACAGACCAAAACATCTGATTTCAAACATTTATCTGTCAGCAATCATAAACATGGTTACAAGACAGAACTTCAAGGTTATAGGCAAAAGATATAAAGTGTACAGAATCTGTTACTGAAGTAATAAGTTATTTACAACTGCTTGTTGTACCATAATACCTATTTTACTAGAACTTAAAGCTGCAAGATATTGACCATGCAACCTTCCCCCCCCCTCCCCCTTTTTATGGTGATACTAATGAACCACTGGATGGCAAGAGACCATAAACACCCAAACACTTGATTTGAAACATCATCTGTCAACAATTATAAACATGCTTACAAGACAGAACTTTTTGAGATTATAGACAAAAGATATAATGTATGCAGAATCTGCTACTGAAGTAGTAAGTTATGTATAGCATGAAAATGAAATAACACAACTGCATAAAATACTGATACATTTTCAGAGTAACTGCCCATTGTATTATGATTGGGTTTTCTATTTTGTTTTTATGACATATTAATGTATATAAGTGGCTTAGAAAGTAAATGTATGGGGTGTGTCTGTAAGGTTTTGCAAAATGTTATCATGCATCGTACCATGTTACGTTAGATGTGATCATGTGAACTTGTGTCCACATGTTGCAACTTACGTGGGCTGTACTTTAAACACTGGTGTCAGTTATGTGACAGCTGTGGCAGATGTAAGAGACACCTGTTCAAATATAATTGAAACATGAGTAATTTGGATTGAGAGCAAAGAATTAATATTAAATTTTGGGTGAAATTAGTCTGCTATGATGGTTCAATTCAGTGTGTGAATCATTATGAAATACTTTTACTGCTTTACTACTGCTTTTGTATATATTCTCCACCATATTTGAGGTGTTTATCAGATCATGGATGAGTTTTTCTGTTCCATAGCAATAGATGTCCTGTCCTGTTTTATCAGCCATTGTGTTACAGCTGTTCCTGCTTTTTTTTATATATAATTTGTGGCCATTAAGTTCTTACTTCAATGTAGATTCTTTATACAGTTACATGCCATGTAAATTTATTTTATGTCTGAATTTTAGAGCTTTATGTGAATTATTGTCTAGTAATTCTATATTATTATTTGTGTTATTTATCTGTTACAAGGACTTGATTAGTTCATTTAATTCCAGCCATTCTAGATTCTTTTGAGTTTTATGTGTTGGCATTTAGAAAGTTGTTGTTTTAGCATGTTGGGTCTCACGTAAATGGAGCGCAGGCTTTTGTAAACACTGTAACTGTTGATGTAGTGCCATTTGTATGTGATATTTATGAACAAACATTTAGATAACATTACAGGACCATATTTAAATTCAAGTAAAAGCACTTATATGAGTGATGTAGTTCAGTCTTTTACTGTTTGATCAGATACACATTTCAGTGCAGTACTTTGAATTTCAAATTTTATGTTTCTAACCACATGATTATTTCTTAGACTGGAGAACTGGTCAAAAATCCTGTTGATGTTGGAAGTTCAGTCCAGTGCATGGACCATAGCTGTGGAATAATATACATTGGGACTCAGGCTGGAGAAGTTGCCAGGTTTAATATCAAGGTATAGATATGTTAAATTTTATCACACTGATTACAGATTGGTTATAAAATTCACACTGTACTGTTAAAATAATAGAAATTGAAAAGTCTTTGGGATTTTGTATTTTGTTGTTGGAAGAGTAGTTCCCCACATTTTGTAGGTAATGACATCCTTAAAAGCCCTTAAAATCTTTGGAGATTACTCTCCCATCAACATAGCATCACATCCCAGACATGAATTTCAGCAACACCACTGTGAGAACCTCATATCTCAAAACGAAAACATTATGACAGTAATTTCAGGCTTCTACCACAGTGTAAATGAGGTCTGCCATCTTATGGGATTTTACGCAGAGTAGAATGGTAGTTTCTTTTTGGTCAAGCAGTTGACTTTTGTAGATGGAACAGGTAGGTTGTCCCAATCTGTCAGTAAGAAACAACCATTCTGTTCTGAGTAAAATCTCAAAAGAGTGCAGATCTCATATTGTAACAGACCTATGAAACAGTTGACATTTAACAGTCCCTTTTATTTCTCCAAAGTGAGTTACTGTAATTATAGCTCTAAAATGATATGTGTGTCCATAGTGTTTTTCATACTTTTACGTATTTATCTGAAGTAAAGTGGATGAATGTGGGATAACAAATATGATTCTAACATAAGATGTAAACTTATATTTGAGTTGGTCCTGTGGTTTGCACTGTTGAAAAGATTGTTCTGGTTTCACCAGTAATCATATTTTTATGTCTGCTAATTTAACACACCATTCAAATTAGTAAAATTTTGTGGTTACTGGAGTTATGTTCTTTTACATCTCAATTTTGAGTGCCAGCAAATATTTTCTGTTTTTTAGTTGGTAGTCGGAGACCATTACAAAGCCATTATTATAGTGTCAGTTTGTATCATTACTGCAAGAAATTGATTGTATAACACATTCTGAAGATCAGAAATTCCATAATCTACTGATTGTAAGATGGACATGAATGATTTAAGGTGGTTGGTTAACTTGGTATTATTACAGGGTTATATGGCTTATGTTACTGTGTTATTGTGCGCTGCATATGTGTCCAGCAGAATAAATTTTGAGTAACATTTGTAAGTTAGGAAAGGAAAATTAGAATATGTATCATTTGAATTACAAACAAGTATTGTAAGTAAGATATCTTAACCTTAATTCCACCATGAAATTAATTTGAATTATACATGTGTGTGTGTGTGTGTGTGTGTGTGTATTTATTTAGTTTTTACCTCAGTAAACACACTGTGTGACTTTTGAGTGCTTTATATCAAATGAAGGTAATTTTAACCACCTAAAGCACACAGGTAGTGTTGAAAACTTTTTATCTTTCATTAATATGTGTCATTTCATGATTCAGTTTGTAATTGTCATAAGATATGTAAACGTTCAGGGGGGGGGGGGGGGGGTTCGAAAAATATTTTTTCAAAAATGTGTTGCTTTTCATGATTCATTTTGTAATTGTAAAAAGAGATGTAATCGTTCAGGGGGGGGGGGGTTTCAGACACGATTGTTCAGAACAGTCATTTAATGCTCAACTAGAATACGCATGCATCGAAGCAAAATGTCAGGACACCTGGACCTCTCACTCTAGTACATGCGTAGTATTCTGTTGTTCATCCCAACATAAAAGTCACATATAGGCAGGATTATACTCTTCAGCCATCAAAAAGTGTAACTGTTTTATTTAAAAATTAACAGTATTTACTTGGTCATATACCTATTTTCAGGAAAAACTGTGTACAACAAAATGGATACATTTGACACAGATGTTTGTTTGCATTTCAACATCGAAGAGTATCACGATACATATGAATACATGTAATCTGTTCCAGGCTACAAATATTTTATCATGTAATTTATTCACCATGCATATTTTAGCTCTGTACCTGCATATCTGTAATAAAATAGCCATAACTACTCTTTCCTTTGATAACCACCCATCCGAAGATGGCCATGGTAGGCCAAAACATGTAGGAGGAGTGTCTCGTATTTATAAACTTGTCTTTTTATTGTTTTGCAGTTTTTGGAATAAATGTTGTATTTTAGTAGATTTCTATGCATGCATGGAAATACTCCTGAAAGTTAGTATTAGATGTAGTTACATAATCATCTTAAATCATTAACATTGAAGCAGTTTTTGTGTAAAATCATATTTCATATTAACAAATCTGTGCAACTTTGGAAGCCCCTGGATTCTAGAAAAATAGTATAGATTGATTTGCTAAAAAATTTGTAACAGAACAATTTATAAACAGTATTTTAAGAACTTGCATGTCATTACTTGTCATTTTGCTGTTCTAGACATCATCCTTAATTGGTGAACCACTCAAAATTGGAAGGGAGTCAGTTCTGACACTTAAAGCTACAAAAGAAGGTCCCCGTCAGGTTCTGATCATTGGAAGTCGAAATAAACCCATAGCAGTGAGGGATGCAGCTACTGGTAAGGAAATGTTTTAAAAGTTGAACACATTTTTCATTTTATTATGAGCACTGAGTTTCCTTTAAACTGTCAATGACAATTTGGCATGAGTATACACACTTCATTTAGTGTTACTTCTTCACTTGTCACAATGTTTATTTTGCTTTGTTTGGCGTGGTGTCACCATAGTATGAAGAAATAACATCATCATTTACTTATTTAGTGATTAGTTTTTTTTACATTCAGGTTGCCAAAATAACAACACTAATTTCTGTAATTGTTATGCAGTTAAAAAGGATTTTTATGAAAATGCCTGAAAGCTGGACAGGCATGTATGAACTTCCAGAGAGATATTCAGGCAGATGGGTGTACAGTTGCAGACATCTAAGAAACAGATACCTGAAATAGTGATTTTTGAAGCAAGCTTTGAGATTTATCCTCAGTGAAAGATTTTAATGCATTTTAGAATCTGTCTGCAAGCAGATTAAAACAGCCATTAAAAATGCTGAACTTTACTCTATTAAGCTTTTTTTTTTTCTTCTTCTTCTTCCTACTTTCATGGGTAATTTTAGGAACCGACTCCGTAAGTATGAGTTTAAACCTCATACTGTGCATTTTTTTTCTGTGTTAGGGTTACTGTTACGCACTGTGTGCAACAACTGGAGTCATACTGTTTACAGTATAGTTCGCAGCGCAAGTCTTGTCTACTGTGGTACTAAGACGGGTACCATACCAGCATTCGAGTTTACGGTAAGCTTTGAATTAATCCAGATTAATGAGAAATGAATTAATGAGGTTGTGGAAGGAAATTGTGGCCTGATTCAAGGTACTATCTCAGCATTTACTAGGAGGGACAGAAGAAAACCGTGATAAAGTTTATATAGGATAGCTAGTTCCTGGCCTTGATTTGAACACCCGGACCTTCCAAGATGTGAAGCAGGAGTGTTACCAATTTGACCATGATGTTTGTTAATAATTTGATGCCAGAATGAAATGCTTGGTTTAGTGTCTAAAGACCATAATTTAATTGATTTCATTTCTTCAGTATTTGAGAGTTTTCGTTCAGATTGAATGAACTAAAATGTAGCAGTGTTGTCATGAATTAATTGATCCCTCTGTGTGAAGTGCTGAGTACTGCCTTTGATAATGTAAATGCCACATTCCTTGGAGAGCCCTTATTCTGCATGCTTAGAGTAGTGCAGCTCTCCATTGAACATGTGAAAGAAATTTAATCTGGCTGTTTTATTGTATATAAAGAAGCTGCATGTCAGAAGGCATGCAACACAGTCCAGGGAAGTCAGTGACTTATTTTTTTCCTTTCACCTCAAAATGTGGATCTATTTAAGTTCAAGTTTGTTTATGGTTCTATGTGCCCCTCAGATTAAAACTAAAATGAATGTGGCTATTGTTTTCATGTTGCTGATGTATTGGGCTTTTAAATGTTGTCACCCTTATACATCAATAACTTCCCTATTCTTTCCTACGTAATATTACATTTGGTTTTTATATGCAGCTAGGTCTTATGAAAGCAGTTGTACTGTTATATATGCCATGTTTGAAACTAAATTGTTAATGCGAAGGTACTGTTTACTCCTAGAGTGAGAACAAAATGTATGTGAACTACGTTTTAAAAGCTGGTGCAACTTTATTTTGATCAATGGTGGACCCAGGAAGCTAAATGAGTTGGGTGCTGTCTGTTGCACTTTACTCCCCCAGCACCCCATTAAGCCTTTCCAACCCTTTTTCGGACCTCTTACAACATCTTAATTTTCCTTTACCATTCCAGTGTCGGAGCATGTCCAGTTCGTACTTTACTTGCATATCATGAGCAGCTGTGTTGCAGGAGGAGGTCTGACACACTACAGGATGTAGTACATATACATGGGCTGTCCGGAAAGTTTCCAAACATTCAAAATAGCCCGCCATTGCGTCGACCTAGCGGGGCGTGGCAAGTGCTACTCTCTAGTAATGAGTTTGACAAACTGCGTCGTGTAAACTGCATTGCCCTATCTTGCTTAGTCATTGTGCTGTGCTTCTTTATGTGATCACATGTTTGGCGCATCTGGCGATTCTCTCGAGACAAGAAAATGAATGTTTTTCATGAGCAACGAATTTTTGTGAAAATTGGAAAATCTGTTACTGAGACATTTGAAATGTTGAAAATAGCATTCAGGGAAGAAGCCATGTGCAGGACACAAATGTACGAATGGTGAAAACATTTTAAAGAGGGCCAAACTTTGGTTGATGATGATCTGTGTTCGGGACGGCCATCAATGTCGAAAACTGATGATGTTGCAAAAGTTCATGAAGTCATCTGTGCAAATCGTTGTTTGACAGTTCAAGGGGTAGCTGAAGAAATGAGTATCTCAAAAAAAGTGTGCCATGAAATTCTTACCAAAAATTTGAGCATGCATCGCATTGCAGCCAAATTTGTGCCACGCCCGTTGACGGATGATCAAAAACAGAATCGAGTTGATGTTAGTCAAGAGCTTCTGGACCGAGCTAATGATGATGATAACTTTTTGAAAAACATTATTACAGGAGATGAGACATGGGTGTACGGGTACGATGTCAAAATGAAAGTCAAATCATCACAGTGGGTGTCAAAAACATTGCCGCAACCAAAAAAATCACGCCAAGTGCGTTCACATGTCAAGGTGATGCTGATGGTATTTTTTGATTCTGAGGGTGTTGTTCACTATGAGTTTCTACCACAAGGCCAGACAGTCAATAAGGAGTATTATCTGGAAGTTATGCAACGTCTTCATGAGGCAGTCATGAAAAAAAGACCTGATGCGTGGCGGGAGAATCAATGGATGCTCCAACATGACAGCGCGCCCTCACATTCATCGTTCCTGGTCCGTGACTTCTTGGCCAAACACGCGACGACTGTCCTTCCACAGCCTCCATACTCTCCAGATCTCGCACCAACTGACTTCTTTCTGTTTCCAAAGCTCAAATCAATGCTAAAAGGCCGCTGTTTTGAGTCTATTGAGGCGATCAAGACAAATTCGCTAGCGCATTTGCGCAGCATTCCTAAAACAGCTTTCCAGGAATGCTTCAGAACATTGAAGAAACGCTGGCAGTGGTGCATACAGAGTAGAGGGGATTACTTTGAAGGCGACAAGGCTGAATAGCTTCAAGGTAAGACTGGAAAATTTTTACGCGATATATTCGGGAATTTTCCAGACAGACCTCGTATATATGCCAATAGAAAGTGTATGTGGGATAATTTGTGTCATTGGGGCAGGCAAGCTGGGCTTCCATTTGCAGGCTTGATTATGCATGGCCTTGTGGTCAGTTCATCAGATACAGTGGTGCAAAGAGAGCATGCAGCAGACAGTGATATTGTGAAATGATTGTATAAAGAAAGTGATTGTGATTTGGACTTCAATGATGAAGAACAAACTGAACAAACTATTATTGTGAAGAATGATTTTAGTTAAAGTGAGGAAGATACTGATACAAATGAGGATGAAAGTGAAGGTGAGGACGATGTTCAGCTTGTGACAGGTGACTGGCACCAGTACAGTGGATCTGACCTAACAAGATTCCCTTACAATGTAAAATAGCGGGGCTTCTCACTATTACAAGGTGCAAGGCCTAAATCACAACTTGAGTATTTTCAACTGTATTTTATTGATGATCTCCTGAACGAGATTGTGTCTGCCACGAACCAGTACACTGCTGAGAAGATTCAGAAGGCCACACCTATACCAAAATTTCTGTGTGGCATACATGGGTTGATTTGACATTAGAAGAACTTAAAGTTTTCCTTGGAGTACTTATAAACATGGTGCTGAATTGGAAAACATAGTTATTGGATTATTTTTCTGAAGAGTGGTTGGACAGAATGCCATTCTTCAAAGAAAATTTCTCATCAGAGGTTTTTAAAATTACTTTGGGCACTGCATCTTGTTCCTCTTGTGGCAACACAGGAGGTGTCCATCCTTGAAGCAGCAAATTAAAGAATATCTGTGAATATATAAACTCAAAATACAAGGTACACCATGTTGTAGGGGAACACATATCGATTGATGAGGGCACAGTAGGGTTCATAGGGAGGGTGCAATGGAAAGGGGGGGGGGGGTTGGGGTGTTCAAACCCCCCCCGAAATTCTGAAGGCCCTCCAAAATCGTGCCAAACTCAACCCAATTGTGAAAACTGTTAAAAATTGCTGAATTTAAGACGCCAACACCCCAAGATGTTCAGAAAAAAGGCAGTAAAGTTCTAAAACTACCTAGGCTCGCAATTGTTTTACATTAGCAATGACAAATAAATTGGTTGTCATCATAAATAGTCTTAAAGTACTAAAAATTAAGAAAGTTTTACTATATGAAATGAAATTCCTTGTACCAAATTACAGCTGCCTCCAGAACCCCTGGCTAGGTGGCTACTGCCCCCAGATCCCCATTCTCTCTGTTCTCTGTCCTCAACTGAATTTGTTGAACCTCCCCCCCCCCCCCCCCCCCCCCCCCCCCCACGCAAACGCCCCCCCCCCCCACCCCCCACCCCCCCCCCCCCCTCGCCTCTTCAACATCGTGACAAGACAAAG